>QWCY01000235.1_pt1 | contig 116203 bp, 97 predicted proteins | sample 1972631 | NCBI WGS metagenome assembly QWCY01 (sample SAMN09866696, study PRJNA288562) | Human gut metagenome isolate pre1_stool, whole genome shotgun sequencing... | isolation source: gut | host: Homo sapiens | place: USA: California
TGCTGAATCCTTCAACGCAAAAGTCAAAGCCTTCAGGGCACAGTTCAGGGGAGTAACGGATATTCCTTTCTTCCTTTACAGGCTTATGAAATTATGTGCCTGAGGGGAGAGGGGTGCAACTGGGTTTTACGACTGACCCAAAATAATGCGAGAAACTCAGTTATAGGCAATCTCGCAGTAATTTGTAACGGTAGTGGTCGCTAGTCAGAATACCGCTATTGTAATTGGTATAATTGAGACGGATAGTACAATTAAAGCCCTCTGATTTTGTAGATGCGTTCTTTTGCATCGTTAATTTCCTGAAATTTCTTCTCGGCAGCTTTGCGGATGTCGTCGCCGAGTGTCGAAACGCGGTCGGGATGATGCTTTAATGCCATTTGACGGTAGGCTGCTTTTACTTCGTCGTCGGTGGCCGATGGAGATACCCCCAATACTTTATATGCCTCTTCTATGCTTTCTTTGCTGTCTGGACGCGATTTTGTCCCCATATTAAGCATGGAATCAACGTCTTGTGTTGATAATCCCAAATAGCTTGCTAATTCCTTCAGCGCAGAGATTTCTTCTGGACTTACATAGCCATCCACCTTGGCTATGATGACAAGGTAGTTTAGGAGTTGGAGCCGTTGTGCGGCGTTCATGTGAAACGTAATTTCTACACAGCTTTTCCGAATAGTCTCCTTGAAATGTGTCGGGCCTTGTTGCTTCTGCATCTCAAAGAGTTTCAACAAGATGTCCTCGCCTTGCTGTACGGCCTGCGGACCGAAGTTGTCGCGAAGGAAACTGCGTACAAATTCCATTTCTGAATGCATGACTTTGCCGTCAGCCTTAATGACGTATGACGAGAGAACAAGCATGGAGAAAAGGAAGGAATTGCGCTGTTCCTCAAAGGGACGGCCGCTAAAAGGACCGTTGAACCCGTTGCTCGTATTCTGATAAGAGCTACTGTTGTCACCGAATATCTTGCTGCTCGACTTGTTGCTCCCTTCAAACGAGTCGTCTAAAAGGCTTCCAATGCAGTAGCCCGCAATTGCTCCAAGTATGCTTCCCCCTCCAATAATCCATCCCAGTGCTCCGCCAATCCATTTTCCTAATGCCATCTTGTAGTCTTTATTTCATTTAATAATGTTGTTCGCCTATCTTGAAATCGTGGAAAGTCTCTCTTCCCAAGCTTCGATTTACAAAGATAATGCCAATATTTTAAATAAAAGATATTTCGAGCATAAAAGCCTTTTCTTTTGATGTTTTATTGTCATTTAACGGCTTTTTGTTCTATAATGCGTGATAACAATGAAGTTCCTAAATGTGTTTTGTTGACGAATTTTAGTAGAAAATCGCTGATTTTACAGAGAATTGATAGGTGAGAGAATATCTTTTGGCTTTCTTTTCATAATTGTTTGATAATTAATTTGTTATGTGGGTGATTATAAGTAATGATGTGTAGTGGGGCTATGATGGTAAGGTGGCTATCTCATTGGTTGGATTCAGCTTATCGAGTGGTGATTCTTTGAATTTTAAAGCTGAGTAGATGAGATTGAAAGATATCAAATTTCCGGATTTTTGTCAATAAAAATTACTATTTAAATGCTCAAATATCTTAGTATTTTGTCAAATATTTTGATAGTCGGGAACGGACTCTAGAAACACATACGACTGCTTCTCGTAATCCATCTTGCAGATATAGGTTTCAAGTCCGTTTGATACGATGAGATAATCGACATGGAGCAGTAGGTTGTAAGTTGATATTTGATCGAAAACTTTCTGTGATAACTTCACGTGAGGAGCCTTGTATTCAATTATCATTTTAGGCTGCAGATGTTGCGTGTAAAGAACACTGTCGGCACGAATAACCTTGTCGCCAACTTGCAGGGCAACCTCGTTGGCAAGTAGGGGAGCTGGATAGTTTTTGTGGTCTGTCAAATAGTGGATAAAATGCTGCCTGACCCACTCTTCTGGGGTCAGCACAACATATTTTCCACGGAGTTCGTCGAATATTTTTATCTTTCCACCGTTCTCCTGTAGCTTTATTTTGTAATGGGGAAGATTTAGTTTTTCCATAGACTTATTCTTATGAATATTTTATCTAATGCCACGTCTTGATTACTCATTAAAGTCAAATGAAAATTTTGTTTTCTATCTTAATTCTATTATCTTTGCAGAAGAAAAAATCGTTTGACAATTTGTGAGAAATTTACAAGTTGACACACGTATATCACTTTCTGCAAAGTTAATAAAAAAAGTACATGTCAGCAAAACAAGGAGTAACATTTCAGGCAATAATGAGTGACTTGAAAGCTCAAAAGTTTTCACCGATTTATATATTGATGGGTGATGAGTCTTACTACATCGATCAGATTTCAGATTATATTTCAGAAAATGTGTTGATGCCAGGAGAGAGAGATTTCAATCTGACAGTGTGCTTTGGATCGGATGTGAGTGCGGTGCAGGTGACAGATATGGCACGTCGTTTTCCGATGATGGCAAAGTATCAGGTTATTATTGTAAAAGAAGCGCAAAATATTCGTTCGCTCGAAGCTTTGGAGAAATATCTTAAAAATCCCGTAAAATCAACAATCTTGGTCTGGTGTTATAAAAACGGGAAAATTGACGCTCGAAAGAAAGTGATGTCATTGGCTCAGGCTAATGGAGTCGTTTTTGAGAGTAAGAAACTTCGTGATTATCAGTTAGGAGATTTTATACAAAATTATGTTAAAGAAAAAAGTGTGTCAATAGATCCGAAATCGTGTCAGATGATTGCCGGTTTTGTTGGTGCTGATTTGAATCGGCTGACTTCTGAACTTGATAAAGTGATTATCTCATTGTCTGATGATGATAGGAGAGTAACTCCTGAGACAGTGGAGCGAGAGGTAGGGGTGAGCAAAGATTTTAATACATTTGAATTGCGAGAAGCGATTGTTCAGAAGAATATTTTCAAGGCAAATCAAATTGTGAAATATTTTGACAAAAATCCTAAAGCTGGATCTCTTTATTCATTTCTCCCATTGTTGTTTTCTTTCTTTCAGAATTTAATGATAGTTCATTATTCAGCTAAAAAAGCAACAGAAAATGATGTGGCAAAAGCACTCGATTTAAGATCGAGCTGGGGTGCAAAGGAATATTTTGTGGGACTGAGAAATTACTCACCGCGTAAAACTATGGAGGTAATTTCCAAGATTCGGGAGACCGATGCAAAGAGTAAAGGGCTTGATAATCCCAATACAGGTGCAGGAGATTTGATGAAAGAACTCATTTTTTTCATTTTACACTAAGAAATCACACCGTTTTATCTTCATTTTTGTAATAAATCGCTCTTTAAACGACGATTTTTCGCCTATTTTTAGCTAGATTATCACTTTCTAAAAACAATCTTTTCTCATTTAAACGCTTAATAATAGGCTATTTAGCTTGTTTTTAATGCTCTAAAATTTGCGTATTTTTCAAGTATCTTTGCCAATTATTCAGAATATGAAAATTTTGGTGATTTTCAATCCTTTCATTTATTTCAAATTTAGTATTAGCGTATATTAGTATTTATATCACTACCATTTTGATTTATAAATCAAAATAAATAAAAGAAACACGTCCTCCGATTTTCTATTTATAAATATATAAGACCTATGTGTGCATCTTTGTGTTTTTATGTTTGTAAACCAAAATCAAGTGATTTTAATACATAAACGAATAACCATACATAAGTCTTTGATTATTGGTAACGTATTGAAAACCAGATTGTTATTTAATATTGCTAACTAAACTGCGACAAAAAAGTGACAAATCATCCCTTATAATCATAAATATAACAGAATATATGCATATTTCCCCCATGATATATATTTTATACCCAGCTATATAGCCTAAGCTACTAGTTTAATCCTTTAACTTGTATTTCCCTTGTTAGTTTACGTTTGTATATTTATGTGTAATGATTTTGATTTGTTTATTAAGCTCTTAGAAGTTTTAGTTTGTAAATGTATTTATTTATATTGAAATTTCCCTATCTGTTTGTTTGTCCATTTAAAATTTAATGTTTACCTTTGTAAAATAAAGAACAAAGCGATTTTTTGAAACTATTTACCCTATTTTATATATGAAGGATAGAATTAAACAGCTGATGGATGACCATCACATGAGTCAACAAACCTTTGCAGATTTCATTGGAATTTCAACTGCGTCGTTAAGTAGTATTTTTAATGGAAGAACAAAACCCACTCTAAATACTGTTGAAGCAATTAGGAGTAAGTTTACGACTATAAGTCTTGATTGGCTCTTGTATGGTTCTGGTCCAATGTATAATGATCAAAAATCTGATTCTTTGCCTGAACCTCAGCCAGAGAACAAGAACTTCTCAAATGATCTTTTTGGCGGCAATCAATCTTCTGCCCTATCTTTTAACTTTCCCGACGCTTCTGATTCGAATATCGTACATGGTGTCTCAAATAAGGTTGCACAATTTGATACGAAAATATTTGACAAAAAGCAACGTAATATTACTGAAATAAGAATTTTCTTTGACGATCAGACATGGGAAACTTTTGTTCCTAAGAAATAATTTTCTTTGCTTCATTGAACCAAAATAAGTATTTGGTTTCCTGTTACTCTTTTGTCCTTTCACTTTTTTCATACTATAAGTTTTGCGATAATAAGTTTTCATCCTCTATTATATACGGTATGAATTTGTGGTATCTTGACTTATCATTTTTCTTATTCTGAAAGATTTATTATTAACAATTATTTAATTTATTTCATTAAATAATGTATTATTATTAATCTAATTTCTTTCATTATTTTATTTCACGGCTATTTTTATTCAGTCTTTTGCCCATTATTACAATGAGGAAAGGTTTATTTCTTTATTTTCCATCTTTTATTTTCTTATCCCTGCTTACATAATCTTTTGTTGTTTCATTGTTGACCTTGCAAAAGGTAAGCTTTTGGTAAGCAAAAGCTAATCTTTCACAACCCAAAAGATAAGCTATTGCAATCCGAAAAGTAACCTTTTTATGACAAGTTTGTAACAATCTGTAAATAAGATAGTTATAATTCGTTGTTCTCAGTTGTATGATTATTTGAGTTTGGCTCTTGTAATTAGTATCACCCCATTCTTCTTCACTTCCACAAGATTTCTATTTCTAACCAAAAACTATGCCCTTTAGATTATTTTTGTTTACTCATCCAACAGTACTTATCACCTATTAAATATTAATACTCTTATTTTTGATGTGCGTCCGATATTTTGTGTACCTTTGTGCGCAAATCCCTAATACAATTATTAATGCAAAAGTTTATTTTGGATCTTCGAGTAAAATCCGTGTCACATCTAAACAATAGGAATGTCTTGATAAAGCTGACTGATGAAAAGCCCTTACCCGATATGTTGCCGGGGCAGTTTGTTGAGGTCCGTGTTGATGGTTCCTCGACAACTTATCTCAGACGTCCAATTTCGGTTAACTTTCTCGATAAGGAATTGAACGAATTGTGGTTGTTGGTCGCAACCATCGGCGATGGAACTCGCAAGATTGGAGAAGTTCTGCCTGGCGATATGCTGAATTGTGTGCTTCCACTTGGTAATAGCTTTACATTTCCCGCGTCTAAAGACGACAGAATTCTGTTAGTAGGCGGTGGTGTTGGTGTAGCGCCACTTCTCTACTTTGGAAAGCTAATCAATGATTTCGGCGCCGAGCCCGTTTTCCTGTTGGGTGCAAGAACTGAAAGTGATTTGTTGGAGCTCGATGAGTTTGCTAAATACGGCAAAGTGTATGTCACCACCGAAGACGGCTCACGAGGCGAGAAAGGATTTGTGACCAATCATTCGATTTTGCAGCAGGCAAATTTTACTCAGATTTCTACTTGTGGGCCTAAGCCGATGATGATTGCTGTGGCAAAATATGCTCGCGCCGCTGGCATTTCTTGCGAGGTTTCTTTAGAAAACTTGATGGCTTGTGGACTTGGTGCTTGTCTTTGTTGTGTTGAGAAGACCACCGAGGGAAATTTGTGTGCATGTACGGAAGGACCAGTGTTCAACATTAATAAACTTCTTTGGTAGTTTTTCATGTGTGAAACGTGATTTTTCCTATTAATTTTGTAAAATAAAATGAAAGTAAAATGGCCGATTTAAATGTAAAGATAAATGACTTAAAGTTGAAGAATCCTGTGATGACAGCCAGTGGTACTTTTGGTTATGGCTTGGAATTTCAAGATTTCGTGCCATTAGACCAAATTGGTGGCATAATCGTCAAGGGCACTACATTGAAGCCACGTGAAGGTAATGATTATCCTCGGATGGTCGAAACACCGCAGGGAATGCTGAATTGTGTCGGGTTGCAGAACAAAGGAGTAGATTATTTCATAGAGCACATCTATCCGGAAGTAAGTAAAATCGATACCAATGTTATAGTCAATGTCAGTGGAAATTCAGCTGATACCTATGCCGAGGCCGCTGAACGTTTGAATAGTTTGGAGCATATTCCCGCCATCGAGTTAAATATCTCGTGTCCGAACGTCAAGGAAGGTGGAATGGCATTTGGCGTATCGTGCAGCGGTGCCTCGTCCATTGTTAGCGCAGTGCGAAAGGTTTATCATAAGACGCTCATCGTTAAGCTTTCGCCAAACGTAACTGACATTGCCAGCATTGCCCGTTCGTGTGAGGACGAGGGAGCTGATGCCGTCTCTCTCATCAACACCCTTATGGGAATGGCTATCGATATTGAGCGTCGTCGTCCACGTCTCAGTATCCGTACTGGTGGACTTAGTGGCCCAGCGGTAAAGCCTGTTGCGTTGCGGATGGTTTACGATGTGTCCAAAGCTGTGAAAATCCCAGTCATTGGTCTGGGAGGCATATCCAATGCCGAAGATGCCATTGAGTTTTTCATGGCCGGCGCCACGGCGATACAGATTGGTACGGCTAACTTTGTTGACCCACAAGTGACAATGAAGGTACGAGACGGAATCGATTGCTGGTTGGACGCACACGGATGCAAGTCTGTCACCGAAGTTGTTGGGTGTTTGGAATAGCGGTTCGTGAGCATATAAAATTTGAGAGCGATCAAATGACCGCTCTCAACCAACACAAAAACTAAACTAGACTTAACTAAACGTATTCGGATGATTTATCGCAAACAATCTCGAATCGTTCTGCAAAAGTACTATAATTTATCTAAATATTGTTTCTTTTTTCTGTTCTTTTTGAGCAATATCTCATTATTTCTACATTTTTTCGGAGTTATAGAATAATAATGCGTCAAGAATGGTCATGGCAGCCATTGATTCTACGATGGGAACGGCACGTGGTAGGACACATGGGTCGTGACTTCCCCTGACGTCAATCTTAGCTTCCTTTCCATTGATGTCCACCGTTTCCTGTTCCATCAGCAAGGTTGCGACTGGTTTGAAGGCAACTCTGAAGTAGATATCCTCACCGTTGCTCAATCCGCCTTGTATGCCTCCGCTGTGATTCGTTCGGGTAGTGATTGCCTGTTCGTCAGTGTTCTCGCTATTGGGCGATAGTATGAAGTGGTCGTTTTGCTCGCTTCCTCGCCATGATGTACCAGCGAATCCCTCTCCGTACTCAAATCCTTTCACTGCGTTTATTGTGAGCATGGCCGCCCCCAGTTGAGCATGCAGCTTGCCAAATTCAGGCTCTCCGAGTCCTATGGGTACACCTTTGATGACGCATGTGATAACTCCACCAACCGTGTCGCCCTCTTTTTTCACCTGTGCAATCAGTCTTTCCATTTCCGATGCTTTGTCTGGATCGGGGCAGCGCACTGCGTTCTCTTCCGTTTTCGTGAGGTCATACTGTTTGTAGTCTCTGTCAAGGCTGATGCTCCCCACCTGTGACGTGTAGGCTTGGATAGTGATTCCGTATTTGTTTAGTACGAGTCGAGCCAACGCTCCAGCCACCACACGTGCCAGTGTGATGCGTGCCGAGCTTCGTCCACCTCCCCTATAATCTCTGATGCCATATTTTTTATAATACGTGTAGTCAGCATGCGAGGGCCGGAACAGGTCTCGGATGTTCTCGTAGTCCTGCGAACGATGGCTTTTGTTGCGCACAATAAAACCGATCGGTGCGCCAGTGGATTTTCCTTCAAAGATACCACTGAGCATTTCCACTTGATCGTCTTCCTTTCTATCGGTCGTTATCTTGCTCTGCCCTGGCTTGCGGCGATTGAGCTCACTCTGAATGAACTCCATATCAATGTCTATTCCAGCTGGCATTCCGTCAACAATGCCACCTATTGCAGCGCCATGGCTCTCGCCAAAGGTCGTCAGTGTGAAAAGTGTTCCGAAAGTATTGTGCATCTTTTATTTGTTTTATGTTATGAGTGACATCCGCTGCCACATCCACAGCCTTCATCGTTGTTGCCGCATCCGCAGTTCCCTTGGCTGTCTCCGCCACCGCATCCGCCATGGCAACCACCGCCACAGTGATGACTTCTCATGCTCTCAAGGAAATCGTTTACTTCCTCTTCCGTGGCTTCCCGGTTTTTCATGATGCGTCCTTTGAAGTGCAATGTCTTGCCCGCCATTGGGTGATTAAGGTCTATCTTTACCTTGTCATCGCTTATTTCGAGTACACGGCCGATAAATCTGTCACCTTTCTCATTCTGTAAAGGCAGCATGGCGTCAACAAACACATTGGCCTCGTCGAAAACTCCTTGATGTGAGAAGATGGTCTTGTCGAGGTCGAGCACACTTTCCGGGTTAAATTCCCCGTAAGCCTCTTCTGGTGAGAGGTTGAAATCAAACTCACTGTCTGTATTTAGTTCCTTCACTGCCTTCTCAAATGCTGGCAAAGCCATGTCGCAACCAGTATAGAATTGCAATGGCTTCTGCTCATCGGTCTTCTCTACAAATATCTCTTCGCCGTTTTCAACGCTGCAAAGTTCATAGCTCACAACAATTAATTTGTGTGTATTCTTATCCATTTTTACTCGAATTTTATATGATGTTAGGATGCAAAGGTAATATTTTAAGATGAGAATCCTATTGGCTTGACGTTAAATTTCCTCTATACCGTGCCATACAGTTGTTGTTTCCATCTGTTAATCTTTGAGTAATGGCTGATTGACGCTGCCCACTTCTTTTATCAGCTCCATGTTTCTCGTTATTCCCCGATTACGATTAGGGCTTCCGTAGTTGATTGTAATCATTGCAAACCTGTATGCGTCACTTTACACCACGGCAATAAAATCCTCACCGTTGATGATTTTACCGACAGATGAAGGTGGAGTAATGTGATGGCTTCCTGATGATTTTCTTGTTTCAGTTTAGACAGATTGGGGATAGAATGACATGAAAAAAATCCCTCAAATAGACCAGTGATATGCACTTCTGTAATTGTCAGGTAATCAACATAATAGTAAATTCGAACCGAAAGCTTACCTATGGCATTGCGAAAGCTCATCTATGGCATTGCAAAAGCTCACCTATGACATTGCAAAAGCTGACCTTTCGCTGAAAGAGAGTTTTTGTGCTCTCCGACGACTGGCTAACCAGTGCAGCATCAGACCATCCTTTCGTGTTCGGCATGGCTTTTTGACTGACAAGCCCCGGATAAAGTTTCTTGGCATGCCTTTTTGCCGTTTTATTTGTATTATTCATTTTTTTTCTTTTTCTTTGCAGTATGGGAATCGTGAGACAAGCACGGGAAAGCAACATGGAACTATTGCGCATTGTGTCAATGCTGATGGTTCTGTTGCTTCATGCTAACTTTCTGGTGTTCGGAACACCCACAGTGGCCGACGCTACGTGTCAACCGGTGGCGTCGTTCATTCGCCTGTTTTTTGAGAGTGTCAGTATTGTGGGCGTCAATCTCTTTGTGTTTATATCCGGTTGGTATGGCATCAAGGCGAAATTGAGGCGCATTGCAGCTTTCTTGTTTCAGGTATTCTTCTTTGTTGCTGTCTGCTATGGGGCGGAAGTTATGGTTTTGGGCACAAATACCTTCTCGTTCTCCTATCTTTTCCATTTGTTGAGGATGGATTCCTATTGGTTTGCGCAGTCTTACCTTATCCTTTATGTCATGTCTCCTACACTCAATAAATTTATCGAACATTCGCAGCATCGCGACCACTTGCTTCTTCTCATCTCGTTGTTCGTTGTTCAGACTGTGTTTGGTTGGCTTGGCAATGAATGGTACAGAGGTGACGGCGACTCTCCGCTCACCTTTTTGTTCGTCTATCTTCTCGCCGCATACGTCAGAAGATACAGCTTGCTACAATCGTTCTCCAGCGGCCGTTTGCTCTTCATGGCCTTCGGTGTAATCTTGGTTGGGTCACTGTTGGCCTTCGGAATGTCAGTTTTCGACCATCGGCTTGCATCCCTCTTCTATAAGCACACCTCACCCCTTGTGTTGCTTGAGGTGACGTTGATAGGCGTTGCCTTCTCAAAGTTTCATTTCAGAAGTCAAGCCATCAATTTCGTCGCAGCCTCATGCTTCGCAGTATATTTATTGAATTGCTATCCAGCATCTCTCGACTATTACATCCATACCGTAAGAGAATGGTTTGGAAGTGAGCCAGTAGGCTGTTTCGTGATTTATGTGTCGGTTTTCGTTCTGGCCAATTTCCTTGTTGCCTTACTCATTGACCAACCGAGGATAGCAATTTGGAATTTCATCCAGAAGCAATTGGATTATAAAAGACAATCAAAATGAAAAGAATTTGCTCATTATTAATGATTCTCAACCTATCTGTTTTGCTCTGTGCACAGCGTCCGTCATATGGCAAAATGTCACCTTTAGTACGACAGGCCGCGACAGAGGTCACCTTGAAGAAGCGTCAAGCTCGTTCCGTTGTAGGCTCATCACGTCGCCCTACCATTACGGCCTTTGTGAGAATCACCAGGAATGCCGATGAGATTTTTAAAGCAAATGCTTGCAAGCAGTTGTCAAAGGTAGGCGACATCTACATCGTCTCCATACCATTGGACAGACTCGCCAGTCTTTCTCACAGCCCTGACGTCGTGCGCATTGAGGCAGGGAAGAGCGCAAGCGTACAAATGGATACCACAATAGCCATGATCAATGCGCTGCCAGTCTATGAGGGGATGGGCATCCCTGAGAAATATACGGGCAAAGGTGTCATTGTGGGTGTGCAGGACATAGGTTTCGACCTTACGCATCCTAATTTCTATTCAGCCGATATGAGCCGTTATCGCATCAAAGCGATGTGGGACCAACTCTCGAAGGACACCATAGGGTCGGAACTTCCCGTAGGTCGCGACTACAAAGGACAAGCCGAATTACTTGCCATCGGTCATCCACTCGACGGCCTTACCCAGACACATGGCACGCATACGGCAGGTATCGCCGCTGGAAGTGGGGCAGAAGGCAACGGCATAGTTTCGCCTTATCGTGGCATGGCCTTTGATTCCGAAATCGTAATGGTAGCCAATGCCGCCGGCGACAATGTGGAGTTGATTGATTCGGCTGATTATTATAAATACACTTACGCAACAGACGCATTGGGATTCAAGTATATTTTTGACTATGCAGATAGCCAAGGCAAGCCCTGTGTCATAAATTTCAGCGAGGGAAGTCATCAGGATTTCCAAGGCTACGACCAGCTTTATTATGAAATGCTGGATGCCTTGACGGGGCCGGGGCATATCATAGTGGCATCGGCAGGCAATGATGCCGATTGGGTAAACCATATCCGGAAGCCTGCGGGCACAACCACCGCCGGGGCATTCGTCATCAGTAATCAGAAGTATGCCTACCACACGGTGAAAAGCGATAAGCCTTTTACGTTCAGGACCAAGCTTTATGCCGACACACAGCACCCGCAGGTTGTCGATATATCAACCGATCAGATTCTCTCCAGTCCCGACTCGTTGTACTCTGATACACTGTCGGTAGGCGGATTGACCTATATATGGCGGATAGCGGGTTATCCTTCGAGCTACAATGAGGCCGAATTGACCTATGATTTCTATCTTTCCTGCGATGCAAACCTCGGCTATAACATGCCTGTCTCATTGGAGCTGGTGGGCAATACGGCAAATATTGACTTGTATAGAATCGTCGGTTATCTCGTCGCTAATCCACTTGACCCGTCGCTTAACTCAGGCGACAACGGCTATAGCGTCCACTCTCCATCGAGCGCCCCCAGTGTAATATCGGTTGGTGCTACAGCTTACCGTCAAGGTTTTCTCAACTATCTGGGCGATTGGAAGAGCTACGACAAGGGGACAGGTGGCGTTCGCACCTCTTTTTCGGGGGTTGGGCCTACGCTCGATGGGCGGACGAAGCCCGATGTGATGGCTCCTGGCCAGAATATCATATCGTCTTATAGCAGTTTCTTCATCAACAATCCCGCCAACGCTGGTTTCCCGCTTTCGAGCGATGTGCGTCATTTCGACTACAACGGCACTACCTATGCATGGAACTCCAATGGAGGCACCTCCATGTCTTCGCCTGTTGTGGCCGGCGCCATAGCCCTTTGGCTGCAGGCCTATCCCCAGCTGACACCCGAAGACTGCCTTGACGTTTTCAGTAAGACTTGTACGCACTACGATTCGTCGCTTGTCTATCCTAACAACCTCTACGGTTATGGACAAATAGATGTCTATGAGGGTTTGAAAGAAGTGCTGAGAAAGGCGGCAGCTGGTGTGGAGACGGTCGAGAGCAGTGATTCCGATGAATGCGACAAAAGGATTTACTATCTTGATGGGCGGTATGCGGGCACGTCGGAGAAGGTATTACCACATGGAATCTATATTCGCAACCACCAGAAGTTTGTGAAACGATAGCCGATTCCACAGAAAACGAAATGATATCGACACACTTCTGCTCATCGAATGTGTAAAGAAAAATTACCGAAAAACAGCGATCGGAAATTCCTGTTTCAGGAACGGTAAAACCGAGAATGGCTGCAGATTTGGTCCTTTTCAGCCATTTTTTACACTTTTTTCATGCATTGTCATGCCCGTTGCTTATCTATTGCAATCGAAAAGGTCAACGATGGTAGTCGGAAAGGTCAACGAACGAAGTGCGAAACCTAAGCTATCGAAAGAAAAAAAACGGATGGTTTTTCATTTTTGGCTGATGCTTTTTTGGGGGAATAGCAATAGTTTGATAATCAGAGTGTTGTGATGGCTGTCAAAATTGGCATATTTGCAAACTTATTGGAGGTTGTTTTCAAATATGCAAGCTATGGAGAGGCAATTGTAAAGATTCTTCATCGCTCACGACACCTCATTCATTCGGTCCTTGCCAGTCGTTTTATTTTCTCCTTTTCCCAAAGCTAAAATACGGCTATTCTTTCGTTTTTCTCACATTTCTATTATATCTTTGCATGGATAATGCTGGGCACAACCTGGCGACAACTCGACAATTATAGGAATCTAATGGACATACGAAAGAAAATAGACTGTTTTCTTCCTTGCAACGACTTGCAGAGAGCTGCCACGATAGCAGAACAGTTCCAACACAATGACACGGTCAATCAAATCTATTTGTTGGTGTCTGGCAAGGCAACGACCAGCAAAGGTCTGCCGGAAGGCGTCAGCACAATAGCGGTTGACAATCTCTTGTCGGCCGACACCATGCGGGCGATGGCAGAAGCCTCAACAGCCGATTATGCTTTGTTCTATATGAAGAGCACACCCGTCACTCTCGGCTATCAAGCCATCGACCGATTCATGCAAGTAGCTTCAGCCACTGATGCCATGTTGGTGTATGCCGATCACTATTCGGTGGAGGACGGACAGACGGTGAAGCATCCAGTGATTGACTATCAGGCTGGCAGCATTCGCGATGATTTTGATTTCGGCTCGTTGGTGCTTATCGACGGAGGGGCATTGAAGGCCTACGCAAAGCTGGCCGTTGAGGCTCAATACATGTTTGCGGGCTGGTATGACCTCCGCCTCTTCCTGAGTAGGATGGGACAGGTGTTTCATCTGAACGAATATCTCTACACCGAGGAAGAGGACGACCTACGAGCGAGTGGCGAAAAGCAATTCGACTACGTGAATCCGCGCAACCGCGAAGTGCAGATCGAGATGGAAAAGGCTGCCACTGCCCATCTTGAGGCAGTTGGTGCATTGGTAGATACTGCCAATTATGCACAACCCGACTTTGAGGGGGGCAACTTCGGGGTAGAGGCCACTGTCGTTATTCCGGTGTTTAATCGTGAAAAGACCATACGCGACGCAGTGGAGTCGGCACTGAAACAAAAAACCGACTTCAAGTATAATGTGATAGTCGTTGACAATCATTCGTCTGACAAGACCACGGAGATACTTGCTCGACTGGCCGACAATGACAAAAGACTCATTCATCTCGTTCCCAACAGGCACGACTTGGGCATCGGCGGCTGCTGGAACTATGCCGTCAACAATGAGAACTGTGGTCGTTTTGCCGTGCAGTTGGACAGCGACGACCTCTATTCGTCGGAGAACACGTTGCAAAAGGTTGTCGATGCCTTCCACGAACAGAAGGCAGCGATGATCATTGGTTCGTATCGGATGTGTGATTTCGAGCTGAACACATTGCCACCGGGACTGATTGACCATGCGGAATGGACTGACGACAATGGCTGCAACAATGCGTTGCGCATCAATGGATTGGGTGCTCCGCGCGCTTTCTACACTCCGTTGGCTCGTGCGGTGAGGTTTCCCAATACAAGTTATGGCGAAGACTATGCCGTCGGGTTGGCATTCAGTCGCTGTTACCGAATCGGACGCATCTACGACGAATTGTATTTGTGTCGCAGATGGGGAGGAAACAGTGATGCGGCATTGAGCATCGAGAAGGTGAATGCCAATAACTTGTACAAGGATAGAATACGCACGATAGAACTTTCGGCCAGAAAGGCACTCAACAAGTGTGGCGACAAGGAGGGCGCAACGAGGCTTGAGCCTTTTTTTACGGTCAGCTGAGTAGGTGGAAAGATGCCGAAAAGCGGTTCAATGACTTGAAATCGGTTAAGGTTAGGTCAGTAGGCAGCCTTAAATTGCAGTTCAATCCTGCAAGGATGGTGAGCAGTGGGGCAAAAATCGATAAGGCGACAATTGCCAAGCGACCGTGTTTCCTATGTGGTGGCAATCGTCCTGCCGTGCAGATGATAAGGCATTTCAACGAGAACTTTGATATTCTTGTCAATCCTTTCCCCATACTGCCAGTACATTTCACCATTCCCGCCCGCCAACATCAGTTGCAATTGATAGAACAGAGCTACGGTGTCCTTCACCGATTGGTTGACACCTATCCAGAATGGATGTTCTTCTACAACGGACCGAAGTGCGGTGCCAGTGCGCCTGACCACCTTCACTTCCAAGGTGGCACAAAGGGCTTGCTCCCTTTGCTGGAGCAATGGTCGGAGTTGGACGAGCGACGAGATGTACTGGTAGAGTTGAATGACTGTGAGAGCATATCTCTTGTCAGAGATTTCGCCCATCCCGCCATCGTGATAAAGAGCCGTTCGGAGGCCGCTGACAAACAAATGTTCGGAATGGTTTATCGCTCGCTACCCCTTCAGTCAGACGACGCAGAGCCAATGATGAATATCATCGCATGGAAAGAGGGACTTGACAACCTGTCTGTTGTGTTCCCACGTCGCAAACACCGTCCCGATTGCTATTCTGCCGTAGGCGATGAACAGTATTTGATAAGTCCAGGTGCGCTCGACATGGGTGGATTGATCATCCTTCCGCGGGAAGAAGATTACGAGCGACTCACCGAAGAGCGCCTGACAGCTATAATGAGGGAAATAGTTCTCTCACCCAAGGATATGGAAGAGGTGGCCCAGAAGATAAAAGGGCTGCACAAACAGAAATCAAAGCTTTGAAAATGGATAAGGAACCTATCGTAACGGTGGGCATTGTGAGTGCTGAGGAATTGCACTTCACGCTCAATGATTGTTATTTGGTGAATGCCATTGAGTGCAAGGGCAAGCAGTGTGTTGTCTTTTCCGAAGGAAGTATTCTCTGGAAAGGCACGAAATACACGGAATTGGCTTTTGTCCCAATACGCCAGGGGGCATCTTTCACACTTGAGGATGTCACCATCGGTGTTAATTTCCACTGGGAACGTCAGGAGGAGCAGACCTTTCAAGGCACGTTGCGTCTGGTAGTCGATGGCGATAAGATATGTGCCATCAACGAATTGCCAGTAGAAACCTATCTCATGAGTGTCATATCAAGCGAAATGAGAGCAACTTCCTCATTGGAATTGCTCAAGGCACACGCAGTCATATCACGTAGCTGGCTGCTGGCACAGATAGAAAAGCGCAAGAAAACTGAGCAAAGACATGGGCAAAGCTCATCGTTCATCGTCAAAGAGGATGAGTTGATACGCTGGTACGACCGTGAGGACCACACGATATTTGACGTTTGCGCCGACGATCACTGTCAACGCTATCAAGGAATCACAAAGTGTGTCAACGAACACGCAGTGAAGGCCATTCAAGCGACGGCTGGTGAGATTCTCATGTATGAGGGAGAGATATGCGACGCACGATATAGCAAGTGCTGTGGCGGAGCTACCGAGGAGTTTCAGTACTGTTGGGAGAATATCAGAAAGCCTTACTTGGCATTTCTTCCCGATGCCATGCCAGACGATTCAGTCATTCCCGACCTAACCAACGAGGACAATGCACGTGCGTGGATATTATCTCCGCCAGAGGCTTTCTGCAACACAAGGGATGCAAAAGTGTTGAGTCAGGTGCTTAATGACTATGATCAGGAGACGCAAGACTTCTACCGTTGGACGCAAGACTATACTCAAGATGAGCTTTCGGCTCTGATAAAAGAGAAAGTTGGAGTAGATTTTGGACGGATAGTTGACCTCATTCCTTTGGAGCGTGGTAAGAGTGGGCGTATCTTTCGCTTGCAGATCGTGGGAACAGAGCGCAGACTTATCATCGGGAAAGAACTTGAAATACGCCGCGTACTTAGCAAATCGCATTTGTACAGCTCTGCTTTCGTGATAGAAAAGAGCAACTTTATCAATGGCATAGCGCAGAAGTTCCACTTCGTTGGTGCGGGTTGGGGTCACGGAGTTGGTCTTTGCCAGATAGGTGCTGCCATGATGGGCGAAAAAGGCTATGGTTATAAAGAGATTTTGATGCACTATTATAAAGGTGCGGATGTGGAAAAGAAATATTAGGCAAATCAACGGCCTGATGTTGGCTTAGAGACGAGGCTGTCTGTGATGCTCCATCGTGCACCGTCTTTCAGCATTAGCGTACAACAGCATATTAACAGAAGTGATATTGATGAAGAATGATGATTCCTGAGTTGAAAAAACATGACTGGCTGTGGCTTCCTACGATATATTTCACACGTGGGTTGCCATACGTTATCGTATTCTTGGTGTCGCTGGTGTTCTATAACCGCATGGGACAGTCCAACGGAACGATTACGCTTAATACGTCATGGTTCTTCATTCCATTTATTCTTCGACCTATTATGGGACGTGTTGTCACCGGATTCGCCACGAAACGTTTCTGGATACTGGCAATGGAGTTGCTGATGGCTGTCTGTATGTTCGGCGTTTCTCAAACAATCTCATCCAAATACTGGGAGTTGCTGACGATGTTCTTCCTGTTTGTCACCGCTTCAGCCTCTGTTGTGCACGACGTAGCCATAGCACGATTCTACAAACAGTTTGTGTCGCCAACGGAAACACGCCACTCCAGCATCCACACTATTTTTCTTTTGGTGTCAATAATTGTGGGAATGGGCATCCCGGTGATGGTTGCCGGCAACTTGGAGGTGCTGAATAGAGTCGTGACAACTTCGTGGATGTCAACATTCGACTTGCTTTCCATCACTTTTATTATATTGTTTGTATATCATTTGGTTGTCATTCCCCATCCTCAAGACAATCCGTCGGTACCTGTTTGGAGTGGATTGACCCGCCGATGGTGGATGGAAACCAAGACAGGCTTCATGCAATTGCCCAACTATGGTGCATTGCTTTGTTTCCTGTTGCTCTTTCTTATTCCAGAAGGAATGTTCTTTCGCATAGCCCCGCTTTTCCTAATTGATCCAGGAAGTAATGGAGGACTGAGCCTCTCGCCACAGGAGCTGGGATTGGCACAAGGCACATTGGGTGCGTTTGCAGCCATTTTCGGTTGCACTCTGGGAGCCAAAAGTCTCAAGAAATGGGGTTTGAGGAGATGTTTGTGGCCCATGGTCATCGCCATCACTCTGCCAAAGATGCTGTACATTTACTTGAGCTACAACTTTGTCTCAACACTCTCTATTATAAATGTCTGCGTTGTGATAGAGCAGTTCGGCTTTGGTTACGGCATCACGGCCTACATCCTTCTCCTCGTTTATTGTTCACAAGGCAAATACTCTGTTTTCAAGTTTTCGATAGCGAGCGCACTGGCTGCAATATCCCTGATGTCGTCGGGTTGGTTCACAGGCATTTTGCAAGAATATGTCGGTTATCGTCGCTTCTTTGTCATTGTGTCTATCGCCAATATCCTTCCTTTCATTGTTGCAGCTCTCATCCATGCCGACAAGAGCCTGAATGAAAGGCAAACAGAATCATTGTAAAGCATCTGTCTTTTCCTCCGCAATAGGGAGAATGTCAATGAACTGCGCTTCACATTCTCTCAAGGGCTTTAGTTTCAAAGCGTGAAGCAGGCAACCATAAAAACATGTATTAGAAATGTAATTCTATAACAGTTTGATTTTCAACGAAATAGAAAACGTGATTCAAAAGGTGAGCTTTCGTTGTGCAAAAGGTCACCTTTTAACAGTTGAAAGGTGACCTTTCGCAAAACCATCGCTGATCTTTTTTAGATTTTCTTAATCACCTTGCACGGATTTCCTGCAGCCACCACATTGTCGGGAACGTCGTGTGGGACTACCGCTCCGGCGCCAATGGTCACATTGTTGCCAATGGTCACACCTGGCAGCACCACCACGTTGCCGCCTATCCACACATTGTTACCCACCTTTATGGGTAGAGCGTATTCTATATTCTTGTTGCGCTCCTCCGGGTTCAAGGGGTGTCCGGCAGTATAGAACGAACAGTTGGGAGCAATGAATACATGGTCGCCGAAAGTAACCTTAGCCTCGTCGAGAATAACGAGGTTGGTGTTGGCGAAGAAATGTTCTCCAATTTCAATATTGTAGCCATAATCGCAGAAGAACGGTGCAATGATTTTGAAATGTTCGCCCGTCTTTCCCAATAACTTCCTCAATCGTTGTGTGCGTTCTTCGCGTTTAGATGGTGGGAGCATGTTCAGGTTGAAACATTCCTCCTCGCATGTAAACAGGTCGTTCAACACCTCCGGGGCACTTGCAAGATATGGGAGACCTTTCTGTTGTTTTTCTTTTTCAGTCATACATCTATAATTTTATGAGATGGGACTTTGGCTACATCTGTTTTCAGCCATAGCTCCCGACCTACCATGAGACAAAATTGAAGTGGTGTCAGCGTTTTTTCTGGAAAGCGACCCTTGGATCTCCGTTGGCCAGATGGATAACTCCGCAATACCTGAACGCCAGTCGTTCCAAAGCCCTTTGCATGGGAATGTTGTCCTTATGGGTGTCGATGCGAATGTTGTCAACCTCTTTGAAGCAATAGTCCACCACCATTGCCATGATGCCCCTTGTGCCGGGGGCCGACGCAACTCGGTGAATGGTTCCGTAAGGCTCCTCGTTGAGCCAGCCTTCACCCTCAATTTTCAGATAGGTCGGGTCAACTCCCTTTATAAAGGCAAAGGTGGCGATCGCCCTGTTGTCATCTGTCGATATCAGATAACAGTTGCCTTTTTCGATATCGCTTTCCAACTGGGTATGTGGAGGGTAGCCTTCTGTCCATTGGCCTGTGTTGCCTGACGCAATCATTTTCTCCCGACCGCATTGTATAAGGCTGAGTACGACGTCTAAATCGTTTTGAGTCGCTTTTCTTATTGTCATATTACCAACAAAAATAAGTAAAAAATCAATTACTTGCAAATTTTCTACCACATAACAATCCTTTATCGGCCATTCAATACAAGACATGAATAAAACTTTGAATTTTCAAATAAAAGACTGATAAAAAAAGCAAAAAACAGCAGATTTGAGCTTTTATTTTGAGTTTCAAGTGGTTGTGGCAGTCGTTGGCTTTAAGTGGCATAGACGAGGAAATGCGAAAATGGTGGATTTGAGAAGTGGAAACGCTTTCAAGTCATTACCTCAAAGAAACGCCCTAATAAGCATATTTAACGGCTTCGGTTCTTACTTCTCCATTCTGCATAGGTTGTGAATTTGCCATGCAACTCTCATGATTTAATTTTGCACCCAACAAAAAAGCAAGGAATTATGAGAAGTACATTCAAGACGGTCTTCTATGTAAATGGAAGCAAGGAGAGAAACGGAATTGTCCCTATCATGGGACGTGTGACAATCAACGGAACTATCGCACAGTTCAGTTGCAAGCAGAGCGTGACCATGGCAATTTGGGATGCCAAGGGCAACAGAGCCAAGGGAAGAAGTAAAGAAGCCAAGGAAGTGAACTTTGCGCTTGACAACATCCATGCCATCAGAGAAGTCCGTCATCTTCCTCCTGGCAGCCGTGGCGATGGAGGAAACAAAGACAACATATGAAAGGAGAATATATCAATTCAAAAACTGGAAAGAAAAGAATAAAATAACAGTGGAAGTACAGAGAAAGGAAAGATGAATTACACACTTTTAATCATATCCTAATTCTTTTAAGACTTGGCGACTGTGTTTCCTATCCTCTTCGGTGTTGAACTTTGGTATGAAGGGGAGGCGGAGAATGATTTTGTCTTTATGCTTTGCATGAGTGTAGAGCCAGACAAGGTTGTCGATAACTTGTTTGTTGGTCTTGCCTGTATAGGCTTGGTAGATAGCTGGATTCATGTCCTTTATGTCGATGATAAAGGAATCAATGTATGGAGTGACTTCCTCCAAGTTATGGCGAGGCACGTTTAGACTCGTCTCCATCGTAAATTGCCATTCATTTGGGCATTGCTCACAAAATTCCTTTATAAATGAACTCCGCAGAAGTGGTTCGCCTCCGCCAAAGCAGATGCCTCCTCCTGTCGCCAAGAAGTAAAGATTGTCCATCTCCACATTCAGCATTAAGAGTTCTGTATCCATTTCCTTCCATACGCCGTCAGCATCATGACACTGTGGATTGAGGCAGTATTTACAACGAAGCGGGCAACCGTGGAATGCCACGAGCGTAGTTACCCCTTCACCGTCTATTGAAAGGCGGTGGCGGTCGATACAAATAATCGGAGCGGTATTCATATTATTCAATTCTGAAATTGACAGGAATAGTATATTTTGATTTCACGGCTTTGCCGTTTAGCTTTGCAGGCTTCCATTTCGGCATACTTTTCACAACACGAATGGCTTCCTCATCTAGAGGAGGAGTAAGGTTCTTCATCACAGTTATATCACTCAGACTTCCGTCTTCATTGACAGTAAAGACAATGACCACTCTTCCCGTGGCTGCACCTTCAAGGTATTCTTTTGGATAGCAGAGGTTTATCCTTAATGTATTGCATCAGTGCAGCCTTACCACCAGGAAATGAAGCCATCTCTTCGGCTACACCAAAAATGTTTTTGCTTTCGGTGGAGTCTATTCTTATGGCTGGTTGAACTATGACTGTCTTGTTTTGTTTTGATGACTTGCCTTTTGTCTTGTCCTTTTTAATAACAGGAGTAGTTTTTGGGGGTTAAGGAGCGATACCAGCAATCACTTCTCCTAAAATATGTGCCGTTAAAGTAACAATATTGAGCTTGTCTTGGCTCATTTCCGAAAGTTTGATTACTCGGTCTTGAAAGCCAATGTATTTTACAGTTATCATATCCCCTTGCTTTACTTCAAGGGTAAAATTCCCATCAATGTCAGACAACGTTTGCTTTCTTGAAAGCTTAGAAGTGATAATGGCTCCGATGATAGGATTTTTCTCATCGTCAATAACATGCCCTTGTACAAATAACACTCCCTTTTTGCCAAGTTCTTCTTTTTCTTTAAGTAAAATGGTATCATTGGAAGTATAATCTTGATAGCTGATAGGAATAACTTTTTCTGGCATGGATGATTCCATGTCATATTTTGCCTTTTGTGTGGCACAAGATGTGGTGGATGTAGCAAGGGTGGTTATTCCCAATGCTATTCCAGCAACCTTGATAGCCTTTCCTGCCATCTGTCGAAGTCTCAGTTCATACTCTAAGTCCTTCACATCTTGCTCGCATTTAGGACAAGTACCCTTACATTCGCCCTTGAAATGACATTCTTCGGGTGAATATTTTATCTCATTGGCATCTGCTATTTGCTTGCGGATGGCTTTAAGAATATTACAGATGTTGCGTCCTCTTGTCATAGTTTATTTCCTTTTATGCTTATGTCCTTTTTTTGACAACAACCACTTCTCCTGTGAGTCCAAAAGCTTCTTTCAAAGTTATAACATTGAGTTTTTCAAGATTCATTTCTGATAGTTTAATGATTCTGTCTTGCATACCAATGAACTTTATGGTGATTGTATCTTTTGGCTTCACTTCAATGGTGAAGTTTCCGTCAATATCTGCTACCGTTTTCTTTTCAGAAAGTTTAGCTGTGATGAAAGCAGCGACAATCGGTTCTTTTGTGTTTTCGTCAATGATATGCCCTTGAACAAAAAGAACTCCTTTCTTACTCAATGTTTCTTTTTCTTTTAATAGGATAGAATCTTTGGCTGTGTATTCTTGGAAGCGAATCGGAATAACTTTCTTTGGCAGTGAGGGCGTGGAGTTATAGTATCCTTTTTGTATAGAGCAGGAAGTAAAAGATGCAGAAAGAGCAGTCATTCCCAATGCCACTCCTGCGACCTTTATAGCCTTCCCTGCTTTCTGCCTAAGTCGCAACTCATGTTCCAACACTCTAACATCTTTCTCGCATTTCGGGCAAGTTCCTTTGCATTCACCTGTGAAGTGACATTCGTCTGGTGAATAGTTAATCCCATTGGCATCCGCTATTTGTTTGCGAATAACCTTGAGAGTATCGCAGATGTTGCGTCCTTTGGTTTTCATAAATTGATGTTTTTATGTGTTCAACATTCTCTTTATTTTCAAAATGAGTATATATTGCTCCTTAGTTATAATTCATAATTCTGTTTTCAAAAGTACGAAAAACAATCCACAAACAAGAATGTTTTGCTTTGTATTGTAAGAATTGGGGACGACATTTAATATTTCTCTTGTTTTTAATGCCGTATATGAAGATTATATGTGTTTCGTTAGATATTGTGTTGTTGCATTTGTGCGCATTTTTTCGACCATAATTTAATAATCTATAAAAGCAAAGCAAAAGATGTAGTTTCTCAGATTTTAAATTTGTCTTTGCAGTCGTAAAGAGTTGTTTGACAAGCAAGGCAAACTTATGTAGAATATAGAAGTTAAAACTATTGCCAAGTCATTACCTATATTGAGGAGAGACACTCATAAATTGCACATTTTAAACTATTCAGAAGATTTTAGCAGAATTTTCAAATAAAAAAACGTAACTTTGCAAAATACATAGAGCCGAAGGAAAGTTATGGAAAACAATATGAAGATAGCGGTTGCAGGTACAGGCTATGTCGGATTGAGCATCGCAACCCTGCTGAGCCAGCACAATGAGGTGAAAGCCGTTGATGTCATACAAGAGAAAGTCGATTTGATCAACAATCGCAAGTCGCCTATTCAAGATGATTATATAGAAAGCTATCTGGCTGAAAAACCGTTGAGGCTCGAGGCTACGACGAACGGTGAGGAGGCTTACCGCGATGCCGACTTCGTGGTTATCGCCACACCAACCAACTATGACCCGATGAAGAACTATTTTGACACGACACACGTCGAGGAGGTCATAGAAATGGTGATGCGTGTCAATCCAAGCGCAATCATGATCATCAAATCAACGATTCCCGTCGGATACACGGAGAGCGTCCGGGAAAGGTTCGCCTGCGATAATATTATCTTCGCACCAGAGTTTCTGCGTGAGAGCAAGGCCCTCTACGACAATCTCTATCCCAGTAGAATCATTGTGGGTCGCCCAGAAGGTGACCAGCGTCTGGACAAGGCGGCCCGTTGCTTTGCAGGATTGCTGCAGGAGGGTGCTATCAAGAAAGACATCCCAACGCTTTTCATGGGACTTACCGAGGCCGAGGCTGTCAAGCTCTTTGCCAATACCTATCTGGCGCTGAGGGTGAGCTATTTCAATGAGCTGGATACTTATGCGGAGGTGAAGGGACTCGACACATCACACATCATCCAAGGAGTTTGTCTCGATCCTCGAATAGGCTCATTCTACAATAATCCCTCGTTCGGATATGGTGGCTATTGCCTCCCGAAAGACACCAAGCAGCTGCTTGCAAATTATTCCGATGTGCCCGAAAACCTGATTCAGGCTATCGTGGAGAGCAACCGGACAAGAAAGGACTTCATTGCCGACCAAGTGTTGAACAAAGCTGGTTATTACGACTATTACGAACAGGGGAGTTACAATCCTAAAGTGGAAAAGGATTGTGTCATTGGTGTTTATAGGCTTACGATGAAGTCGAACAGTGACAATTTCAGGCAAAGTTCCATTCAGGGTGTCATGAAACGTATCAAGGCCAAGGGGGCTACCGTGATTATCTATGAGCCAACGCTTGAGGATGGCAAAACATTTTTCGGAAGTCTCGTGGTGAATGATCTGTCGGATTTCAAGCAACGGTGCAACACCATCATAGCAAACAGGTATGATGCGGTGCTCGATGATGTGAGAGAGAAGGTTTATACACGTGACGTTTTCCAGTGTGATTGAGAGATGATAGTGGATATTGAGAAAAAAGAGGACAGCTATTACAAGGGCATGATTCAGGTGGAGGTGACGCAACCGCGCATCGATGTCGTCAACGAGGTCGTTTATGCCCAATACTTCAAGAACGGAACACGCTCCCTTCACATGACACTCTTCGTACCGAATACTGACGAACCCAAACCCTGTGTGGTTTATTTTCCCGGCGGTGGCTTCACCACGTCAGACTATGGCAAATGGAGTCGATTGCGCATGGCTATGGCATTGCAAGGATTTGTGGTGGCGGCAGTGGAGTATAGAGCCATCCCCGACCCATTCCCCGCTATTCTTATTGATGGAAAGACAGCCATTCGCTATCTCCGCGCCCATGCCGTTAAATTCGGAATTGATGGCAATCGCATTGGCGTGATGGGCAATTCTGCCGGTGGGTATCTTGCCAATTTGGTGACTATGACTGCCGATGTGGAGGAATTCAACGTTGGCGACTTTCTTGATTACTCATCCGACACACAAGCTTGTTGCAGCATCTTCGGACCAACTAATTTAGCTTCCATGGACGAGGGCTTTCCACCGGAAGCTCACGAGTATCACAAGTCGCCAAGTGCGACGGAGGCCCTTCTGTTAAATGGTGTTACCTATGGGCGAAATCAGAGCTACGACATCCACGACGACTTGGTACGAGCACGGTGGGCAAGCCCGATGGGTTATCTGAAGACCGGACTTCCGCCATTTCTCATTATGCATGGAACAAATGACCAGATGGTCTCGATTATGCAAAGCGAGCATCTTTACGATGGATTGAAAGCACTCCGAGTTCCCGTGGACTACTATCAGCTCAAGGATGCCGGACATGGCGACGACCCTTGGTTTCAGCAACCAGTCATAGAATTGATTGTTAATTGGTTCAGGAAACAGCTGATGAATGTGGATTAACATCGCTCCGAATCTTTCTTGCTTTCCGGTCCCAGCTTCCAATATCAACGATTTTTTTTTGGATTAGGGATAATCGGCGACTAAATAGTCGTGAAGCATCATCTCAAATCACTACACAAAAGGGTAATAATTCATCACCGAAGCTATTTTTTACCCAAAAGTGTAGTGATTTTTTTCTGTGAAGACATTACTTTTGCGGTATAAAAATGAACATGTAAGACAAAAAAAACGCATTGGAATGTCACAAGACAGACAGTTTTTCCGTCTTTCTTAATTAGACGTAAAATGAAGAAAATGAAGAAATGTATTCTATCGCTGTGGCTCTGCTGCATGGCTTTCGTACAGGGGCAGGCACAGCAAATTACTGGAAAGGTGATGGATGAGAACAACTCACCGATGGAGTTTGTGAATGTAGTTTTGCTCACGGCAAAGGATTCGGCTTTCGTAAAGGGAGCCGTTACGAAAGCAGACGGCAGCTTCGTGATTGATACGGAATGTAAAGGCGGTATTCTCCGCGCCTCGTTCGTGGGGTATCAAACGGCATTCAAGACTTGCAGCGGTGCGAACGTTGGTATTATCCGGATGCAGTTGGAGGCAAGGACGATGGACGAGGTAGTGGTGAAAGGACGACTGCCACAGTACAAAATGACGGGCGAGGGCATGATGACTACCGTTGCCAACACCACGCTCAGCAAACTCGGTACAGCCGATGATGTGTTAGCGCACGTTCCGGGACTGATCAAGAAGAGTGGGGCTTACGAAGTGTTTGGCAAAGGTTCGCCCATCTTTTATATTAATGGCAGGCTGATGCGCGACAAGACGGAATTGGACCGACTGAAGGCTGAGGACATTTTGAGCATTGAAGTAATCAGAAATCCGGGAGTAAAATATGATGCTACGGTTACGGCGGTGGTGAAGATAAAGACACGCCGCAGAGCCGGTGAGGGCTTTGGCTTCGACCTTCGCTCGTCTTATTACCAATCGGAAAACATCGACCTCATAGAGCAAGCCAATTTCAACTACCGACATAAGGGGTTGGATGTGTTCGGATCGTTCTATTACTCAAACATCAAGGGTTTCTATAAGGGAATCACTACCACAGACGTGGCTGCCGATACGCTTTGGCATCAGCAGTTCTCGCAGAACTATCAATATAAGAATCTCAGTTATACACCCACCATTGGTTCAAACTTTCAGCTGAACGACAGCAATTCCATCGGTTTCCGTTATCAGTTAAGTTTGCGTCCGAACAAGAATTATTGGACTCCGCTCATCTTCGATATCACCGCCAACGGCGAGTTTTACGACCATCTGACGAACAATGTGGACTATTGCTATATCTACAAACCGTCACACAACCTGAACCTCTATTACAATGGAAAGTTTGGAAAAGTAAATCTAAACCTCAATGTAGATTATATGCGGAATGGGCAAGAGGAAAATGCCGTTTACAACGAGAAGAGCACTACCCATCAGGACCGCACGGTAACATCGTTGAACAGCGTACGCAACTCGTTGGGAGCATTCAAGTTGGATGTGAGTTTCCCTTTGCTGGGCGGCGAACTTTCCGTAGGAGCAGAAGGGAGCAAGACCAACAGAACCGACACCTACTACAATGCGGAAGGCTATGTGCCGTCGGCCAACAGCGAGCTGCGCGAACGGCATTGGGCAAATTTCATCCAGTATTCCCGTATGACCCCGATAGGACAGTTGATGGCGGGCCTTCGCTATGAACATGTGAAATTCGACTATTTCAAAGACGGTGCACACATGGATGAACAAAGTCGATCGTTTGGCAATCTCTTCCCACAGCTCTCCTTGGGTACTCAGTTAGGCAAGGTTCAGTTGCTGCTCGCTTATGCAGGCAAGACCGTGCGTCCCAACTATAGTCAGCTTAGTACTAACGTTACTTACGGTAACCGTTTCCTTTTGCAGACGGGAAATCCCTATCTGAAACACGAGTATGTGCACAATCTCTCGCTTTCGGGAATGTGGAAAATACTGCAATTCTCTATCGACTATACCGACTATCGCAACGCCATCCTCTATTGGGCGGAACAGAAGGAGGACAATCCATCCATCTCTATCGTAACACACAGGAACATCCCTACGCTGAAGAACCTGGCACTCTCGCTCGTCGTAGCTCCGAAGATTGGAATATGGTCGCCACAGCTGAGTGTGGCATTGATGAAACAATGGCTCACATTTGACACCAAGACCAATCACTACACGATGAACAAGCCTTACTATCAGCTTTCGTTCGACAATACTTTTAATTTCGGACACGGTTGGGTTGCCACTGCCGGAATGTGGCTAAGAACAAAGGGAGACATGGAGAATTCCTATCTTCCAAACAATCTAATGAGTGTGGACGCTACGCTGACCAAATCGTTCTTCAACGACCGGTTTTCGGTTATGCTGCGTGGCTCTGACCTCTTTCACACGCAGAGAGGGGAAAATCTGATATATTTGAATCAGATGAGGGTGCTGCAGTCGCAGACAAGCGACACGCGCGAAGTGTCCGTTACGCTGCGCTATAAGTTCAACACCACCCGAAGCAAGTACAAGGGAACGGGAGCAGGCAACGCAGAGAAGAACAGGTTTTAACAGTGGCTCCAGATGATAACGACATAGGCTGAACCCTTTGTTTGGGTTCAGCCTATTTATGATTTGTGCTGATTGTAAACTTGAATTACAGCACTCTTAGTGGTGGACCTGGTGGGAGTCGAACCCACGTCCGCACAAGGAAACCATACGCTTTCTACATGCTTATTTCAGCCTTTGGTTTTCGAGCTACAGCAAGACCTGAACCACCAACTGTAGCCTTATCCTCTAAATTTCATCCGACCAGCGAGGCACAGCCGAACTATTTCCGATTTTCCTGCACCGCTTGGTCCTTGGATTCGGAACAACATCCTTGGAGCGATGTCTCGTTCCATCGCCTTGCGACGGAATAAAGCCAGTAATCTACTGTACTTCGATTAGGCAGCGAGAGCGTAATTGTTTTCGCCAATTAATTGTTTGATAACTGATATTTAGGAGCCAGCCACCGACGCTCCGCATGCTTACATACCATTTCGTCTTGCCGTCAAATCCAAACAAGCCCATTGTATTAAGTGGTGCAAAGGTAATGATTATTTCTGAAATGCGTAAGATTTATGCTGTTATTTTCTTTTTTGGGTGCAGGGGGGCTGTTTAGGGTGGGCAGCTGGATGAAAAAAAGAAAGACTCTGGTTGAGTCTTTCTTTCGATTGGGCCTTTCTTTTTGATGAAAGATTTCTTTTCGATTGGATCTTTCTTTTTGATGAAAGATTTCTTTTCGATTGGGTCTTTCTTTTTGATGAAAGGTTTGGTTTATGCTTCTTTGTCGTATTCCAAGTGGAAGTTGATGACGGCTTCGATGCCTTTCTTCCAGAGGTCTATTGGCATGTTTTCGTTGGGGGAGTGGATGGCGTTTGATTCCAGGCCGAAGCCCATGAGGAGGCTCTTTACGCCGAGTTCTTTCTCGAAGGTGGAGATGATTGGAATGCTGCCGCCGATGCGCATGGGCAATGGTCGTTTGCCGAATACTTGTTCGAAGCCGCGTTCGGCTGCTTTGTATGCGGGGAAGTCGATGGGGCAGACGTAGCCGTAGCCGCCGTGGAGCATTTCTACTTTTACTTCGACGGTGTCTGGCGCTACTTTGTTGAAGTAATCGACGACGAGTTGTCCGATTTTCTTGTAGTCTTGATGTGGGACGAGGCGTGATGATATTTTGGCGTAGGCTTTTGATGGGAGTACGGTTTTTGCGCCTTCTCCTTGGTAGCCGCTCCAGAGTCCGCAGACGTCGAATGATGGGCGGTAGCCTGTGCGTTCGATGGTGCTGTAGCCTTCTTCGCCGAATACGTTTTTGATGCCGAGTGATTTCTTGTAGGCGTCCATGTCGAATGGTATGGAGGCGACGAGTGCGCGTTCTTCTTTGGATGCTTCTTCTACGTCGTCGTAGAAGCCGGGGAAGCGTATTTTGCCGTCTGGGCCTGTTATGTCGCCGATGAGTTTGCAGAGGACGTTGGCTGGGTTTGCCACTGCTCCGCCGAATGTGCCGGAGTGGAGGTCGTGGTCGGGGCCGGTAACTTCAATCTGCCAGTAGGCGAGTCCGCGCAGTCCGGTGGTGATGGAGGGTGTGTCGGGTCCGATGAGTGTGGTGTCGGATACGAGGATGACGTCGCATTTCAACAGGTCTTTGTGTTCTTCGATGAATGGGCCGAGGCTTGATGAGCCGATTTCTTCTTCGCCTTCGAGGATGAATTTCATGTTGTGCTTCAGCAGGTTGTGCTTGTTGACGTATTCGAATGCTTTTGCTTGTATGAATGATTGTCCTTTGTCGTCGTCGGCTCCTCGTGCCCAGATGTGTCCGTCTTTCACTACTGGTTCGAAGGGTTCGGTTTTCCACAGGTCGAATGGTTCTGCGGGCATTACGTCGTAGTGTCCGTAAACCAGGATGGTTTTTGCTTTTGGGTCGATGATTTTTTCGGCATAGACCATTGGGTTGCCTTTTGATGGCATGACTTCTGCTTTATCGACGCCTGCTGCCAAGAGCAGTTCTTTCCATCTTTCGGCACAGCGTACCATGTCTTCTTTGTGGGCTGGTTGTGCACTTACGCTTGGGATGCGTATGAGGCTGAAGAGCTCTTCGAGCATGCGTGCCTCGTTTTCTTCTACATATTTTTTGATCATAGTAATAAAAATGTTATTGGTATTTCTTTTCATAGCCGGCATTGCTGCTTGGCGAATGCTCCGCAAATATACAACTTTTTTCTGAATGTGCGTGTAAAATCCGGATATCTTTTCCTTTGTTCGGTGTATGGGCTATAATATATTAAGGTGTATGTGCATGTTTTTTCATTGTCATAAGCGGGTGTGTGGGGAGGTGAGGTGAGGTGTTGTTGGGTTTAATGTATAGCTGTTTCTTGTAAAACGTATAATCGTTTTTGGTGAAACGTATAATCGTTTTTAGTAAAACGTATAATCGTTTTTAGTAAAACGTATAATCGTTTTTAGTAAAACGTATAATCGTTTTTAATAAAACGTATAATCGTTTTTAAGAAAAGTGTAATTATTTCTTGCAAAAGACATCTATTTTTTATATCTTTGCCTCTGACGACGGGCTCGAAAGCTCTGTGATGGGTGCGGAGAACATCGCTTGCGCTGTCTTTAAAACTATCAAAATAATCTGTATTATGGACTATTCTTTAAACAAAAGAAAAATCAACATCGGCGTGAACAAGGGTAAGGAGATGTTTGTTGCCTCTCCGGTATGTCAGAAACAGCGTGTCTCTTTTGAGAAGCTCTGTGAGCGAATGGCGGAGGATTCTACGGTTGGCGAGGCGGATATTGCTGCCGTGTTCTACAAATTCCGCAAGGTGCTCAACGAGCTTTGTTCGCGTGGCTACATTGTCAATGCCGGTCCGCTTGGCACATTCCGCCCTTCGTTTTTGTCAAAAGCTGTAGAGAAGGCGGAGGATTTTAAGCCTTCGGAGAATATCTCGAGGACGCAAATTCTCTTCACTCCCACGCCGGAGTTCCGTCAGCTGCGGAATGTGGAGTTTTTCCGGGTGGAAGCGCAGGATAAGAAGAAGGCGAAGCCCAATCCATCGGCTGGTGGTTCGGGAACTGGTGACCCAAATCCGTAAGGGCATGCTCATTGCGGTCGTTTGAGCGCGACTGACTTATTCGATTTGAAAATGAAATCCTCCTTTGCAAATGCGCAAAGGAGGATTTCTATGTTTGTGGCTCGTCGTTTCGGGCATCGCCACGCTTCTGGCTGTTTTCAGCCTTTCTCTATCTCCCTCATGACGAATACGCCTTCGCCGACTGATTTCACACCGCTGACGACCATGAACCGCTTGCCGTACTTTTCCTTCAGCGTGCAGCGGCGGGCGTTGTGACCGATGTAGTCGAGGCATCGGCCGAAGGCGCGGCTCTTGTAGTAGGCACTGTCGGGGTTGGAGACGAATTGTAGTTGGAGGGTGCCTTGCTTGAGCATGATTTTCTCGCAGCCTAATCGTCTGCCGATGCGACGGAGGGCCACGACTTGCATCAGCTCCTCGCCTTGTCGGGGAACGGGGCCGAAGCGGTCTTCCAATCGTTTGCGGTAGGCATCGAGTTCCTCGTCGCGCTCAATATTGTCCAGCTCCCGGTAGAGGAGCATCCGCTCGCTGCTGCCGGGAACGTAGGTGTCGGGGAAATACATTTCCAGGTCGCTTTCCATGGCGCAGTCGTCCACGAAGTCGTCGCCCGTTATCTCTTTTCCCTCGGCCATCTCTTCGGCATAAAGGTCTTGGAACTCATCGTTTCTCAATTCGGTCACAGCTTGCGAGAGGATTTTCTGATAGGTCTCGTAGCCCAGGTCTTCCATAAATCCGCTTTGCTCTGCGCCGAGCAGGTTGCCCGCACCGCGTATGTCGAGGTCCTGCATGGCGAGGCTGAAGCCACTTCCGAGGTCGGAGAAAGTCTCAAGAGCTTCCAGCCGGCGGCGCGCTTCGGGATTGAGGGCCGAGAGGGGTGGGGCGAGCAGATAGCAGAAGGCTTTTTTGTTCGAGCGTCCCACACGTCCGCGCATTTGGTGCAGGTCGGAAAGGCCGAAGCGGTGGGCGTCGTTGATGATGATGGTGTTGGCGTTTGAGATGTCGATGCCATTCTCGACGATGGTTGTTGAGAGCAGCACGTCGTAATCGTGGTTCATGAATCCCATGACGATCTCTTCTAATGCTTCCGGTCTCATCTGCCCATGTCCTATCCCCACTCTGCAATCTGGTACATACTTATTGATAAGTTTCTCTATTTCCAGGAGATTGGCGATGCGGTCGTTTACGAAGAACACCTGCCCATTGCGGCTCATCTCGAAGTTGATCGCATCGGCGATGACCTCATGTCCGAAGGTGTGTATCTCGGTCTGTATCGGGTAGCGGTTGGGGGGAGGGGTGCGCATGATGCTCATGTCCCTTGCGCCCATCAGCGAGAATTGGAGCGTTCGGGGGATGGGTGTCGCCGACATGGTGAGCGTGTCGATGTTCGATTTCAGTTGGCGCAGTTTCTCTTTGGTCGATACGCCGAACTTCTGTTCCTCGTCGATGATGAGTAGCCCGATGTCTTTCCACTTTACGCTTTTGCCTATGAGCTTGTGTGTGCCTACGAGAATATCTATTTTCCCCTCTGCCAAGTCTGCCAAAACCTCTTTCGTCTGCTTCGCCGAACGGGCACGCGAGAGATAATCCACTCTTACTGGCATATCTTTCAGCCGCTTCTTGAACGTCTGGTAGTGTTGAAAAGCAAGCACCGTTGTCGGCACGAGCACTGCCACCTGCTTGCCGTCGCAAGCTGCTTTGAAGGCCGCCCGCACTGCCACTTCTGTCTTTCCGAAGCCCACATCTCCGCAGATGAGACGGTCCATCGGGCGTGCGCTTTCCATGTCTTGCTTCGTCTCTTGCGTTGCTTTCAGCTGGTCGGGCGTGTCTTCGTAGAGGAAAGATGCTTCCAGCTCGTGCTGCATATAAGAGTCGGACGAGAAAGCAAACCCCTTGTCGTGTCGGCGTTTGGCGTAGAGCTTGATAAGGTCGCGTGCAATATCCTTGATGCGTTTCTTGGTCTTTTCCTTGAGCCGCTCCCAAGCTCCTGAGCCAAGAACGGAAAGACGCGGCTGTTCTCCGCTGTCGGCGCGCCGGTATTTGCTGATTTTGTAGAGCGAGTGGATGGACACATCCACTATGTCGTTGTGCTGATAGACTAATCTTATCATCTCCTGATAGGAGTCTCCTGCCGGCACACGGACGAGTCCGGCAAACTTTCCGATGCCGAAATCCACATGAACGAGGAAGTCGCCCGGCTCCATCTCCTGCAATTCCTTCATTGTCAGTGCCATCTTGCCTTGCCTTGCCTTGTCTGATTTAAGGTTGTATTTGTGGAAACGGTCGAATATCTGATGGTCGGTGAAGCAACAAACTTTCAAAGAATTGTCTATAAAACCCTCGTGCAGCGTGCGACTGACGGGTGTGAAGGGAATGTGTTCTCTGCCTGTTTCGTTTCCTATATTATCGAAGATGTCGCGCAGTCGGGCAGTCTGTTTCTCGCTGTCGGCAAGAATGTAGAGCTTGTAGCCTTGCAGAAGATAGTCCTGCAAAGTCTTGGTGAGCAAGTCGAAGTTCTTGTGAAAGAGCGGCTGCGGTGTGATGTCGAAACGGATGACTGCCCGGTTTTCCATTGTTCCGCTCGTTATTGTTGTGTCTGCCGTTCGATTCGGACCAAATTCTATTCGGCGGAAATTCAATGCGTCGTCCGTAAACTGCATGGCTGAAATGAGCTGCGATGAGCCTTGCAGTGCCGTGCGCAGTTCCATTTGTTCCACTTCCGTCTTGCCCTCCAACTGCTCCATGACAGCCTGAGTGGTAAATCCCTCCTTATATATATGCTCTATTGCGTCGTGGATATACAGAAAGTCTTTGACGACCAGCAAGCTGTCCTGTGGCAGGAATTGCAGAAAAGGCACCTTTTCTTCCGATAACGTAGCGAGTTCCGGCACTATCTCCACTCGGTTTTTCTTGTCCTTCGAGAGCTGTGTCTCCACCTCGAACGTACGGATTGTATCAACGTCATTGCCAAAGAAATCAATGCGGAACGGCAGCTCGCTTGCGAACGAATACACATCGAGGATGCTCCCTCGCATTGCAAACTGTCCTGGCTCATAGACATAATCCACCTGTTGGAAACCAAACGACCGCAAGGTCTTTTCCATTTCCATCACATCGACGGTTTGCCTCACTTCTACGCTGAGTGTCCGCTCGTCCAAATGCTTCTTGGCAACCACAAGTTCTGCCAATGCCGATGGTTCAGTAACGATGCAGAGTGGTGTTACGGTTGCTTCTTCTCTCTCCGATTCTGATGTTTTCTGCCCCTCCAAAGCCGACAACCTCGAAAGTACCTCGGTGCGCAGAATTTCGTTTCCGGCATCACGCTGTCCGTATTTCACAGCACGTCGATAAGACGACGGGAAGAACAGTACCTCTGCCGTCTGCCCCTTGCCGTCCTCTGGCATGGCAATCGTCTTGAGATCGTTGTAGAAATATCCCGCCTCGTCATTGTCGTTTAACACAAAAAGTATCGTTTTCTGCCATCTTTGTGCAACGGAGGCGAAAAACATCGGTGTAGCTGAGGCCACGAGTCCTTGCAGGAAAACCGTCTTTGCCGACTTGTCTTCCAGTACTTTGAGCAACGCACCTACCTGTGGCAACAGTGCGTAGAGTTGTTGTAAGTCTTGTATATTCATCGCATCATTTGCGTTGAGACTGCAAAGATACAACTTTTATGCGAGCATGGTGACAAAAGTGGGTAGTGTTTTTGTGTCAAGGTTACTGTAAAGTGGGTATTAAAAATGGCGAAATGGTCTATTTTATGCCTCAATAACGCTTTTTGAATCAATTTCACCGGTTCTCCGATCACCACTACCTAATTGTCGGTATATTGAAAAACCACTATTTTTAGGTATTGCACGGGATTTAGAAACTTCCTAACTTTGCATCCGTAAAACAATGTAAAGTGGTAGAAATTATGAAAAAAACAGTTGTGGTTTACGGTTCATCAACCGGCGTATGCGAGAATATTGCAAACATTATCGGCGAGAAATTAGGAGCAGAGGTCATCAATGTGTCAGATTTTTCAAACGATACGGTGTCCAATTACGATAATTTGATTCTCGGCACTTCTACATGGGGAGCAGGAGAATTGCAAGACGACTGGTACGATGGCCTGAATGTCTTGAAGGAAGCAGATCTTTCGGGCAAGACTGTCGCTCTCTTTGGTTGTGGCGATAGCGAGTCTTACTCCGACACTTTCTGCGGTGCCATGAAGGAAATCTACGATGCGGCTAAAGGGGCGAATATCCTTCCCGGTGTGTCAACAGAGGGATACACTTTTGACGACAGCGAAGCCGTGATCGATGGTCAGTTCGTTGGGCTTGCTTTGGATGATGTGAATGAGGATGATCAGACAGAAGCCCGCATCGATTCATGGCTGGAGGCTATCAAAGGCTCCCTCTAAGATACGGAAATTTCTCTGAAAACAAGGCTTGACAAGATGAATACGCAAAGGATGGACACAGACATGAGGGTGTTGATGAACCATATCTATGAGTTCAAGAAAGGCATTCGACAAATGGTGCTATATACTTTCAATATGAAGTATGAAGCCCTTGTCAAGGAACGGCTTCAGCATCAGAACATTCCTTATCTGGTTCATCCGGTAGGAAACGGGCGTTTGAATTTGTTTTTTGGGCGCAAGGAGTGTCTGGACGCCATCCGACTATTCGTCACCAAGCCATTGAACCAACTAACTCCTGAGGAGGATTTCATACTCGGAGCTATGTTGGGGTATGATATTCGAGTGCAGTGCGAGCGGTATTGCGAGCGCAAATGCCGCACTTGCAATCGGGCACAGTAAGCATTTATCTTAAATATGGTAGTGACCATATAATTTATTAAATGAATCTTGTTCGCGAAATAGAAATTATTTCATAATGTTTTTGTATAGGAAAAATTAAGGGTTGTCGTGAGACAATCCTTTTTTGTTATGTGCTCTGCTATTCTTCTAATTATTTTTCAGACAAGATGATAGTTATAATTACTAAGCAACCGTCAGTGGCAAATGCCCATGCTGGATCCTATAAACCTCCATCGGAATTGTGGTACATCGTATAAGGGGTTGCGGTCTGTCATCTTTTGTGTTCTTCTCAGTTCAAAGTGACAAGGCGATTGAACAAACAGCTCGTTTCGTTCTCTCATTCGCATACACGTTGTACTCAAAAATCAGGTTGAAACAAATAAGGCTTATTTCGTGAGTCGCCTTCATTTGGCAGAAAAGGAGAATGGTAAAAAATGTTGACAGTCCATGTTCCTCTGTAAGTTTTCTAAATGTTTGAAAATGAGTGAAATAGTTTTACTCTATCAAAAGGTCAGCTTCCGCCACCCGAAAGATGAGCTATCGCACGGCAAATGCTGACCTTTTGCAATGCGTAAGTTTAGGTTTTGTCTCTCCGAATGTGAAATAGTTTTACAAAGTTGAGCCTCATTGCTGCGATGACGGCTTGTTAACGGCATGCTGCCGTATTATCAATATTGCTGCATTGCTTATTTTAGGTGGGTTCAGTCAAATGCACTGTAAAAGCGCTGGGTCAGCTTTTAGGATTCCATCTTAAAACTTTTGCTCACAAGTAAAAGAGGGCTGGGGACGACGTTGGTAATATTCGGTGAGGAGCTTGCTGTCTGATGTCTAATTTCTGGTTAATGCTGTTTTTCTGAGTGTTCATTGATAAATAGCAGACATTTAATGAAATTTATCAGAAAATCTTACTACTTTTGTAGCCATATAGACGAACTGGTTTTTTATTATGATATACAAATCAGATTTTCTTGTTATAGGTGGTGGAGTTGCAGGAATGACTTTTGCCCTTAAAGTTGCCAATAGCGGAAAGGGGAAAGTAATTCTCGTATGCAAAACCACTCTCGATGAGGCAAACACGGCCAAGGCACAAGGCGGTATTGCATCAGTGACCAATCTCAAGGTTGACAATTTCGAGAAGCACATTGAGGACACGATGATTGCCGGTGACAACATATCGAACCTGGAAGCCGTAGAGCACGTTGTCAGAAACGCACCTGAAGCTATTCGCGATCTACTCGACTGGGGTGTCAATTTGGATAAGCGTGAGGATGGAACGTACGACCTCCATCGTGAAGGTGGACACAGCGAGTTCAGGATTCTTCACCATGCCGACGACACAGGTTTTGAAATTCAGCGCGGTTTGATGGAGGCGGTGCGCCGTAACAAGAATATCACGGTGCTTGAGAATCACTTTGCCGTCGAAATTATCACTCAACACCACCTGGGTGTTGAGGTTACGAGAAGAACACCTGATATAGAATGTTACGGTGCCTATATCCTAAACCCCAATACCCAAAAGATTGACACATATCTCAGTAAGGTAACACTCATGGCGACGGGCGGAATAGGGGCTGTTTATGCGACGACCTCCAATCCAGGAATAGCCACGGGCGACGGCATAGCCATGGTCTATCGTGCCAAGGGTACAGTGGCCGACATGGAATTTGTACAGTTTCATCCCACGGTGCTCTACAATCCTTCGGAAACCCGTCCGGCATTCCTCATCACAGAGGCCATGCGTGGTTACGGAGGGGTGCTCCGCTTGCCCAACGGTGATGAGTTCATGCAGAAATATGATGAGCGACTGTCGCTTGCTCCGCGCGATATTGTGGCACGAGCCATTGACCACGAGATGAAAATCCACGGGTTGGACTATGTCTGTCTTGATGTCACCCACAAGGATGCCGACGAGACGAGGAAGCATTTCCCACATATCTATGCAAAATGCCTGAGCATCGGCATTGATATAACCAAAGACTATATTCCCGTTTGTCCGAGTGCGCATTACATGTGCGGAGGAATAAAAGTAGATCTCAACGGCGAAAGCTCCATCCATCGTCTCTATGCCGTTGGCGAATGCTCGTGTACGGGATTGCATGGCGGTAACCGTCTGGCAAGCAACTCATTGATTGAGGCTGTGGTCTATGCCAAATCGGCCGCAAAGCATTCGTTGAACAGTATTGATAAGTACAATGTTAATCTCGACATTCCAGAGTGGGATGACAATGGTACGATGAGCAACGAGGAACGAGTGCTTATTACCCAGAGTGTCAGGGAGGTTGGTGGTATCATGAGCAATTATGTCGGAATTGTCAGAAGCAATCTTCGACTGAAGCGTGCTTGGGACAGACTGGACCTTTTGTACGAGGAAACTGAACGGCTCTTCAAGCAAGTGAAGGCCACAAAGGATATCTGTGAGCTACGGAACATGATAAACGTTGGCTATCTCATTACGCGACAGGCTATCGAGCGCAAGGAAAGTCGCGGATTGCACTACAATATTGATTATCCCAATCATGCACGATGACTCGTCTTTGTCATGGGAATGTCTGCCGTGCGCTCATTACTGTTTAATTCACAAATACAAAAACATTATAGAAATATGACTAAAAAAGAATGGCTTGATAAAGGATATATCGACGAACCTATCCCTGATAACGTTGACATCAAGGCCGAAATACGGCGCATGTGCAAGGAGAAGAATGCCGTGATAATGGCCCATTACTATACCGAGGGTGAGGTTCAGGACCTCGCTGACTTCGTAGGCGACAGCTTGGCCCTGGCCCAAAAAGCTGCGGCAACTGATGCCGACATCATCGTCATGTGTGGAGTGCACTTCATGGGTGAGACCAACAAAATTCTGTGTCCTGACAAGACGGTGCTGGTCCCCGACCTGAATGCCTCATGCTCGCTGGCGGAGAGCTGTCCGACCGATGAGTTTGAGAAGTTTGTCAAGTCACATCCCGACCATACTGTCATCAGCTACGTGAACACCACAGCTGCAACTAAATCGCTCACCGATGTGGTGGTGACGAGCAGTAACGCATGTCAGATTGTGGAGTCGTTCCCCAAAGACACGCCCATTATCTTCGGTCCAGATCAGAATCTGGGTGGCTACATCAACAGTATAACAGGCCGAAACATGCTGTTGTGGAACGGTGCCTGCCATGTTCATGAGAAATTCTCGGTTGAGAAGATTGCCCGGCTCAAGCGTGAGCATCCTGGTGCAAAGGTGTTGGCTCACCCCGAATGCAAAGGACCTGTGGCAAAAATCGCCGATAAGGTGGGAAGTACGGCAGCTTTACTGAAATTCAGCATTAGCGACCCAGCCAAAGAGTTCATCGTGGCTACGGAAAGCGGGATATTGCATGAGATGCAGAAGTCGGCTCCTCACAAAACATTCATTCCTGCTCCACCTGACGACAGTACTTGTGCTTGTAATGAGTGTAACTTTATGAAGCTCATTACATTGCATAAATTATACAACTGTCTGAAATATGAATGGCCAACGATTGAGGTTGATCCGGAAATAGCGGAGAAAGCAGTGAGACCAATCAATAAAATGCTTGAAATTTCGAAAAAATTAGGATTGTAACAACGGTTGATGCAATCGTGAAATGTAAAAGATACGACAATGTTGACAATAGAAGAACTGAACGACAGGCTTATAGACCTTGCCTTTAGCGAGGATATTGGTGACGGAGACCATACGACTCTCTGTTGTATTCCGGACGATGCGATGGGCGAGAGTAAGCTGCTCATTAAGCAAGAGGGGATTTTTGCTGGTGTGGAGATTGCGAAGGAAGTGTTCCGGCGCTTCGATTCGTCATTGGAAGTGGAGGTTTATGTGAAAGATGGCGCGCATGTTCATCCGGGTGACATCGTGATGAGTGTGAAAGGACGTGAACAGAGCCTGTTGCAGACAGAGCGGCTCATGTTGAACATCCTCCAGCGGATGAGTGGCATCGCGACAATGACCCACAAATATCAGCAGGCACTCGTTGATGCCGGCACCAAAACTCGTGTGTTGGACACCCGAAAGACAACACCTGGTATGCGCATGCTTGAGAAAGAGGCTGTCAAGATAGGAGGGGGGATGAATCATCGCATAGGTCTTTTCGATATGATTCTGCTCAAGGACAACCATATTGACTTCTGTGGCGGGGTTCATAATGCTATATCTCGTGCCAAACAATACTGCAAGGAACACGGAAAGAACCTGAAAATCGAATGCGAGGTGAGGAACTTTCAGGAGTTGGATGCGGCGCTGACTGAAGGGTGCGACCGAATCATGTTCGATAACTTCACTCCGGAGGATACTCGCAAGGCCGTTGAGCTTGTCGGAGGTCGTTGTGAAACTGAATCGAGTGGAGGTATTACATTCGAAACAATGATTCCATATGCCAAAGCTGGTGTCGATTTTATTTCCTTCGGTGCACTCACGCACAGCGTTAAGGGACTTGACATGAGTTTTAAGGCAGCTGGTAGCGACAAACTCGTCATTAAATAAATCGTGATACGTCAGTAAAAAATGGTTTTATTAGATAAAATATGCCATAAAAGTAGTATCTTCGCAAGTAAACTGATGTTCAATCACAGGTGAGTTGCGCTTCAATCACAAGTGAGCTGCTCTTTGAACATTAGAGAAAAGTAAACCAACATGATAAAATAATTAGATAATGAAAAAGGTTAAGTTTATTTTAATGGTTGTGATAGTTGCAACACTCGCAGCTTGTGGCACAACTTCTACCGTGCCATTGACAGGACGTAAGCATAAAATCAACGTAAGCGACGCAGAATTGTTAAGCCTTAGCAATAAGGAGTATGCCAAATTCATGGCTTCTGCTAAGAAATCGACCAATGCCTCCAACACACAGATGGTGAATAGAGTGGGGAGAAAACTGGCGAATGCTGTAGAAACATATTTGCGGAATAATGGTTTTGCCAATGAAATCAATAACTTCGATTGGGAGTTTAATCTTGTTGCTGACAAGCAAGTCAATGCTTTCTGTATGCCAGGTGGCAAGATTGTCGTTTACGAAGGTTTGCTTCCTTACACTCAGAACGAAGCAAGTTTGGCCGTAGTGCTGGGACATGAGATTGCACATGCTGTCGCAAAGCATAGTGCTGAGCAAATTACAAAACAGCAAAACCAACAAGTTGGTACAGCCATATTGGGCACTGTGCTGAACTCCGCTGTCGGATCAGGAGTCGGAGACATAGCTTCGCAGATTGCTTCGGGTGCCTTTACTTTCAGAAATATTAAGTATAGTCGCGACCATGAGTTTGAAGCCGACCACATGGGCTTAATTTTTGCAGCCATGGCAGGCTACGATCCTCAGAATGCGGTGAGCTTCTGGCAGAGGATGGCTGCCTCTTCGCAAAGCAAGGTTACGGGATTGCAGCTGTTTCTTAGCGATCATCCGTCTGATGCCAAACGAATCGAACGAATTCAGGGCTGGATGCCTGAGGCCATGAAGTATTATACGGCAAGCGGAGCTTCGACACCTAAGCCATCAAAGGTCAGCAAGCCCTCGACCAGGAAAAAGAAATCAACAACCCGTCGTCGCTGATTATTACAACGAAGGCTGAACAGTCCCACTTGGAAATAGGAAATACTTTCCACTGATATTCAGGATTTTCACTCGCTATAGTGCTTGAAATTCTGAATATCGGTGGTATTTTTCTTATAAAAAGATTGTCCATTCCAATATCTTTTATTATCTTTACAATCGAAACAAACTGTAAAGATTATGATAGATTACTTCGTTCAAAACCTTTGGATGGCATGGGTGCTTGGTAGTCTCCTTTGCCTTGTGTTGGAACTGATCAATGATGATTTCTTCATTCTCTGTTTTTCCATCGGTGCTGCCATAGCTGCCATAGTCGCAGCGTTGACTGATAGCATCGCAGTACAAACCATAGTCTTTGCTGTTGCTACGGTTTTGAGCATCTTCTTTGTGCGTCCGTTGGCCCTGAAGTACTTTCACAAGGGTGGTGAATCACGTTTGAGCAATGCTGAGGCATTGATTGGGCGCGTTGGAAAGGTTACTGAGAAGATTGAAGCTGGTGGATATGGCAGGGTAAAGATTGATGGTGATTACTGGAAGGCCCAGTCTGTCAATAATTTAGAAATACAAGAGGGAAAGACAGTCAGAGTCCTTATGCTCAATTCCATCATCGTCACTGTTGAGATAGCTTAGTATTAACATTAATAGAACAAACCAAATATTTTAATAATTATGTCTATTGAATACATTGTTTTAATTGCCATTATCCTGTTGGTGATACTTTTTGCCAAGATGGCCGTTGTGATTATCCCACAAAGTGAAACTCGTATTATCGAGCGACTTGGTAGATACTATGCGACATTGCAGCCTGGTATCAACATCATTATACCTTTCATCGACCGTGCCAAGGAAATTGTTGCCTTGCGAAGCGGCAGATACACGTACACAACCGTCATCGACTTGCGCGAGCAGGTGTATGATTTCGACCGACAGAACGTAATTACCAAGGATAACATTCAAATGCAAATCAACGCATTGCTCTATTTCCAGATTGTTGATCCGTTCAAGGCTGTCTATGAAATCAACAACTTGCCAAATGCAATAGAGAAACTCACGCAGACTACTTTGCGTAATATCATTGGCGAGATGGAACTTGACCAGACTTTGACCTCTCGCGACACTATCAACACTAAGCTTCGCTCGGTGCTTGATGATGCAACCAACAAGTGGGGTATCAAGGTGAACCGTGTTGAGTTACAGGATATCACACCACCTGAGAGCGTACTTCAGGCGATGGAAAAGCAGATGCAAGCAGAGCGCAACAAACGAGCAACCATTCTTACGAGTGAAGGTGAGAAGCAGGCGGCCATTCTTCAGTCTGAAGGTGAGAAAACATCAACCATCAACCGTGCCGAGGCTGACAAGGAACAGGCCATCCTCATTGCCGAAGGTCAGGCTCAGGCCCGCATTCGTGTGGCTGAGGCTGAGGCTGTTGCGATACAGCGAATCACCGATGCAGTGGGCAAGAGTACAAATCCCGCCAACTATCTCATTGCGCAGAAGTATATTCAGATGATGGCTGATTTAGCTAAGAATGAGAACCAAAAGACGGTTTACTTACCTTATGAGGCCACAGGCATGATGGGCTCCATCGGTGGTATCAAGGAAATGTTTAAAGGAGAATAATCAATTTAGTTAACAAGAAGACAGATGGACTTGCGTGCTCCAGCGTTGATGTGTTGAATAGACCGCAGAGGAGAAAACTCGTCCACTTGTATTCCAATTTAAAATCAGCCCAATGAGCGATAAGAGTAGAAATCTTAGATTCTGTATTTTTTGTGGTGCACGACCGAACTTCATTAAGGTAGCACCGATTGTCCGTTTGCTTGAAAAGATGCAGGCAGAGGGAAGTTCCGCCTGTCAGGTGTCTTACTCAATGGTTTATGCAGGCAAGTCGGACGATATTACATTGGAAGATAGTTTGTTTGACAATCTTCAGATCTCACGTCCCGATGTTTGCTTAGACGTTGTTTGTGAGAACCTAAATGACCTTACCGGACAAGTGATGTCGAAGTTTGAGTTGTATTTGCAGGAACGTCCGGCCGACGTTGTGATTGTGGTCGATGACCTCGCCTCAACAATGGCTGCAGCGATCGTTACCAAGAAGCAAGCCATCACCTTGGCCCACATAGCGGCTGGAACGCGCTCGTTCGATATCACGATGCCAAAGGAAATCAACCGGCTCGTGATAGATGGGCTTTCCGACGTACTTTTCACGGCTGGTTTGAGCAACAATAGCATAGCCAACAAAGAAGGTGCCGAGTTGTCAAAGGTCTATATGGTGGGAAATATCCTCATTGATAACATTCGTTATAACCGTGAACGAATGGGCGGCATGTCGTTCGACAGCATTTCCACCCTGAAGGGGCTCAATCTAAAGGCGAAACAATACTATGTGTTCACGCTCAACCGCAAGGCGCTGATGAGCGACAAAGAGAATTTGGAGAAAATGCTCGACGCCATGATGCAGAACGTGGGCAATATGCCGGTAATCGCTCCGCTTCGAGCATCAGCCATTGAGGCAATCTCGACAATGGCTGTGACAAAGCATCCCGATTTACACATAGTTGAGCCATTGGGCTACCTTGACTTTGCCTATTTGCTGGCCAATGCCCGCGGCATTATCACCGATTCGGGCAATGTCGCCGAAGAAGCGACCTTCAACAATGTGCCTTGCGCTACGCTGAACAGCTATACGGAGCACATTGAGACAGTGAAACAGGGTACAAATGTCCTGGTAGGCGAGGATGCCGACAAGTTGGGCAAGGCCGTGGCTGATATGACCAATGATGCATGGAAGCCAGCCAATATCCCAGATCGCTGGGATGGCCGTTCGGCAGAGCGGATTGTGCAGACGCTCATTGGGTCGATGGAATAAGATCATCGAGCGAATATTTTTTGAATAAACACACCTGTAGATGGAAGTGGTGCGAGATGGGCCGACAATGGCTAATCTCGCATTATTTTTTGTCATACAATCATAAGTTCGTTACATCTTTTCAGTCCCAATTGTTTTTACAATCATCGAACAGACGGTAAGACAGAACCGCTGTTTAGCATGCGGAAAGCCCTCGCCAAGCAATCGTTTCGTATGTCTCCAGTCAGTAAAGAATTTTTACAAAAAGTCTTTCACTTCCGAGTCTTTAACTGTTTGGATATTAGCTGATTCGTTTTTTGCTTATGAAAGCTCACCTGTCGTCTTGCAATAGCTGACCTTTTGTGCTACCATAGCTCATCTTTTGCCACATGAAGGCTTACTAATTGGGAAGAGAAAGTAAAATTATTTTACGAAAAATGACAGCGCAACGGCACCCGAATCTTTTCTCGTTGTAGTACCTTAATTTAATAAGGCGGAAAAGAACGGTCAGTGAATTGACTATAATTCTTGCAAAGTACTAAGCCCTCTGCTATCAAACCAAAGTATGAACAGTCGTCAGGTTGTGAGATTTGTTTTAGTTCAAATTAAAACTTCTCTTTGTTCTATCTGTCTCCTTTTTTGTACCTTTGTGGTTAAGATGCAGAAAGAACAAGATAATTACCAACTTCTGACCCAAGGGCCTGTCCGCCACGTGGTCATAAAAATGTCGGTTCCAACCATTATTTCGATGATGGTGACGAGCCTTTACAATATTGCCGATACCTATTTCGTCGGTCAGCTCAATACCCAATCGACTGCTGCCGTTGGTGTTGTTTTCTCCATCATGTTCTTTATTCAGGCTTGTGGCTTTTTCTTTGGTCATGGATCTGGCAACTATATTTCCCGTGAGTTGGGGGCGCGAAGGCGCGATAATGCAGTGAAGATGGCCTCTAACGGATTCTTTTATTCGTTTCTGATGGGTACGGCGATCCTTGTCGGCGGTCTCATCTTTCTGCAGCCACTCTCGCTGCTGCTTGGTAGCACGCCGACAATCTTGCCCTACACCGAACAATACATGGGCATCGTTCTGCTGGGTGCGCCTTTTCTTACCTCCTCTCTCACACTGAACAACCAGTTGCGCTTCCAAGGTAATGCCAACTATGCCATGTATGGGATTGTCGCAGGTGCCATTCTGAATATCAGCCTTGACCCACTATTTATCTTTACCTTCAATCTCGGCATCAGAGGGGCAGCTCTCGCCACCATTATAGGGCAGTTCTCCTCGTTTCTCATCTTGTTCTTTATGACTCGGCATAGAAAGAACATCGGCATACACATCAAGAACTTCGCTCCCTCGTGGCATTCTATCAAGGAGATTTTCTTTGGTGGCAGCCCGTCGCTCATGCGTCAGGGATTAGCCTGTGTTGCCACGATGTCGCTCAATATTGCAGCGGGTGCTTATGGCGACTCGACTATTGCAGCCATGAGCATTGTCAACCGCATTTCAATGCTTGTGTTGGCGGCAGTAATAGGGCTGTGTCAGGGGTTCCAACCTATCTGTGGGTTTTGCTATGGGGCAGGACTTTATTCCCGTTTGCGCGAGGCCTTTAGGTTCACGCTGAAGTTAGGAACCATTTTCCTGTTGTGTGTAACTGTTGTTGGGTGGCTGGTTAGCAGTTCGTTGATAGGGCTTTTCCGCAACGACCCAGAGGTGATAGCCATCGGTGTTGTGGCATTCCGCTGGCAACTCTGCACCTATGCGCTCTGTCCTTTTATCATTGGCAGCAACATGCTGGCACAAACGTGTAGGAAACCAGTACGTGCCAATATCCTTGCAGCCAGCCGGCAAGGGTTGTTCTTTATACCTCTGATTTTTACTTTGCCCATGTTTTTCGGGTTGTTGGGAGTCGAAATGTGTCAGGCTGTCAGTGATGTGCTGTCGTTTGCAGTGACGATTCCCATCATGATATATACCTTCAAAGAATTCGCAAGAGAAGAAGTTGTTCGGGGAAGGACGGTGAATCAACATACAAAACAGGAGGAATTATGACAAAGCTGTACATCAAAAATATGGTTTGCGATCGTTGTAAGATGGCGGTCGATAAGCTATTGCAAGAATTGGACTTGTCTCCGCAACGCATAGACTTGGGTGAAGTGCTGATTGAGGGTAAGCTGGGAACTGAGAAACGTGTTGAGCTGATGGAAAAACTGGCAGCATTGGGCTTCGAATTGCTCAGCGACAGACGGCAGAAGACCATCGAATTGGTAAAAAAAGCTCTGATTCGGCAGGTTCATCACAGAGACATTAATTCGCCTTTGAACATTAGCGAATATCTTTCGGACGAGCTTCATCAGAACTACAATACGCTTTCTAAACTCTTTTCCGAAGTGGAGGGAAAGACTATAGAACGCTATTACATAGAGTTGCGCATCGAACGGGTCAAGGAACTTATCCGTTACGACGAACTTTCACTATCGCAGATCGCCTTACAGATGAATTATTCATCAGCGGCTTATCTCTCAACGCAGTTCAAAAGCGTAACGGGCATGACTCCATCACAATTCAAAGCTTTGAAAGAGAATAACCGAACGAGCATAGACAAGGTATAAACGATGCGGAATCTTATAAGTCTTACCCATAAAATTATAACAGACTGAGGTGATTTAATGCTTATCTTTGTAGCAGATAAATTATTATTCACAATTAAATATTAAAGTTATGGTAAGGAAAATATATTCAGTTAGTGGAATGAAATGTGAGCACTGCAAGGCAAACGTTGAGCAATCATTAAAGTCTTTGTCAGGTATTCAAGACGCAAAGGTAAGCCTCGCCGATGCCAATGTTACGGTTGAGTTTGACGAGGATGACGTAAGCCCACAACAAATCAAAGAGGTTGTAGAAAGTTGCGGCAGGTATGAGCTGACCTTATAGCTGGCAAGCTGTTGCCTGTCAGCAGCGAAGGCACGACGTAATGGTTTCAATCGTAATTTTTAATTGATGTTTTATGAAGAGAACTATACCTGTTGTTGGTATGGCATGTGCTTCTTGCTCTGCCAACGTTGAGCGAAAACTCAACAGTTTGCCGGGAATAACGAGCGCAACCGTCTCCTTGTCGGGGCGGTCGGCACTGGTTGACTACGACCCTGAGCAGATTTCGCTCATGGATATGAAAACGGAAATCAACGGAATCGGCTACAATCTGATTATCGATGATGGTCAATCGGTCGAGGAGATAGAAAAAAGGGAGTACGTTTTGTTGAGGCGTAAGACCATCATATCTTGGTTTTTTGCCATTGTTGGCATGGCTATCTCAATGCGTTGGATAGACCTTGGCTCAGCGAGGATGACCAATCAGACCGCCATGCTGATAGCTTTGGCAAACCTTCTGTACTGCGGAAAACAGTTTTACGTGAGCGCTTTCAGGCAACTCAGGCACCGAACGGCGAACATGGACACACTTGTCGCCCTCTCAACGTGCATCGCTTTCCTTTTCAGTGCTTTCAATACGTTCTGGGGCGATGAGGTTTGGGCCACCCGCGGTATTGCATGGCATACCTATTTCGATGCTTCGGTGATGATAATCACCTTCGTTCTCACGGGTAGGCTGTTGGAAGAAAAGGCAAAGGACGGCACAGCTTCCTCCATTAGGAAGATGATGGGACTGGCCCCTAAGACCGCTCACATCGTCAACGGCGATCAAGTGGAGGAAGTTCCACTATCTACCATTGAAGTTGGAGATATCCTTGAGGTTCGCCCTGGTGAGAAAGTGCCTGTCGATGGCGAGGTTCTTTCTGCTGAAAGCTTCATGACGGCAGGTGTGGCATATGTCGATGAGAGTATGTTGACAGGCGAACCGACTCCAGTGGACAAGCGCAAGGGCGACCGTGTGATGGCAGGGACGATACCAAGTCAAGGAAAATTCCGAATGAAGGCAAGGCAAATAGGCGAGGACACTGCCCTTGCGCATATCATTCGTATGGTTCAGGAAGCGCAAGGGTCAAAAGCGCCGGTTCAGCGCATTGTTGACAAGGCTGCATTGGTGTTTGTTCCCGTTGTGACGGGTCTTGCCCTGGCTACTTTTCTTTTGTGGTGGCTTATTGGTGGCTATGCCTATCTGCCACAAGCGATAGTCTCGGCTGTGTCGGTGCTTGTTATAGCGTGCCCTTGTGCAATGGGATTGGCCACACCTACCGCACTGATGGTGGGAATAGGCAAAGCCGCTGATAAGGGAATCCTCATCAAGGATGCCAGCGCTTTGGAGGTGTTGCGCAAGATAGATGTGCTTGTAACGGACAAAACTGGAACTCTGACGATTCCCAACAAGAATGTTGACTTCACGAAGGCTGACAGTCTGGCCTTTGATGCCCGTGAGACGTTGAAACCCAATGCGAGGAAAGCCATGGAGGAACTGCAGCAAAGTGGAATAGAAGTCTATATGATGAGTGGCGATAAGGAAGAGGCCGTCGGCTACTGGGCATCGAAGGCTGGTATAAAGCATTATAAAAGCAAGGTCATGCCACATGATAAGGAAAAGCTCGTGAAGGAGCTGCAAGCCAATGGCAAGTGTGTGGCAATGGTTGGCGACGGAGTTAACGACATGCAGGCGCTTGCCTTGGCCAATGCCAGCATTGCAATTGGCAAGGGAACGGATGTAGCCATGGACGTAGCACAGGTGACTCTCATGGGGGATGATCTGCAAATGCTTCCCGATGCCGTAAAACTTAGCAGGCACACCGTAAGGATGATATGGCAAAACCTATTTTGGGCCTTCATCTATAACCTGATTTGCATTCCACTTGCAGCAGGCTTGCTCTATGCTTTCGGCATCGATTGGCAGATAACTCCTTCATGGGCGAGTGCATTGATGGCATTTTCCAGTGTGAGTGTGGTGCTCAACAGTTTGCGACTGAAATATATGTGACAATTGCAAATCATAGAACTTGGATAAATATCGTGCCCCTTTTTCACATTGGCTACTGAACTGATTATTGAGCTCCCGTGGCGATTCGAATATCTTTTACCTCTGAATGGCAAAACGTTGCGTCGGTTTTCACAAGTAGAAAGAACGCCATTGTGAGTAGTTTTGTAACCCATTGATTGTCAGCAATATTGTGAAAGGGTTTTAAAAGGTCAGCTTTTACAAGGCAATAGGTCACCTATCGTTGTGTGAAGGGTGACCTTTTGTATTATGATAGCTCAGCTTTTTTCCACCGGGAGATTCGGAATGTCTTTAGGGCAGATGAATTTCGCCCTTCTGTTGCCATGAATGATAATCGCTGATAATAGATAGTTCGTGATATGATAGCTGTTGGCAGGCAACTCAAAAGCTGTGGAATGTGTTGCGTGACACTAGCAATAGGTGGGAATCTGGTGATGCACTGTTGAACTGAGGGGCAGACTGCAGGATAAAAAAAAAGAGAGTTGTCTAATACCGACATACTCTCTTTTATGATTGTATTGAGGCTGATTAACTTCAGATCGTTGGGAGCTAATCCTCTGTATTTACCTTCTTCTTGCGCGAAGTTCTTCTCTTCTTGGGTTTCTCTTCTGCACTTTCGAGTTTGACACCTGCCAATTCAGGGTCGATAAGGATACGTCCGCAATATTCACAGACGATGATTTTCTTGTGCATCTTTATGTCAAGCTGTCGCTGAGGTGGAATCTTGTTGAAGCAACCGCCACATGCATCACGTTGTACATAGACAATACCTAATCCGTTGCGAGCGCCTTTACGGATTCGTTTGAAACTGCGGAGAAGTCCTGGCTCAATCTTTGTTTCGATTTCGCTTGCTTTTTCCTTCAGATTATCTTCTTCCTCACGAGTCTCTTGCATGATTTCCTCTAACTCGTTGCGTTTCTCTTCCAAGGCTTTCTGTCTGTCGTCGAGGATGGCTTCATTATTTGCCAAGTCCTCTTGACGCTCCTGAACTCTTGTCTGCGCCTCATCAATCTTCTTCTTGCATAACTCAATTTCAAGAGTTTGGAACTCGATTTCCTTCGTCAGTGTGTCGTATTCACGATTGTTGGCAACAGAGTCGAGCTGTTTGTTGTAGCGCTCTAAACTTACCTGAGCTTCCTGGATGTCAGCTTTTTTTTGTGTGATGGCACGCTGAAAGTCATCAATCTCGGATTTAATCTTCTCGATGCGTGTGTTCAGACCAGCAATCTCGTCCTCAAGATCGCGTACTTCAAGTGGCAATTCGCCACGTAATGCGCGCTTTTCGTCGATTGCCGACAGTGTGCTTTGCAACTGAAAAAGGTTCTTCAGCTTGTCTTCAACAGGAAAATCTTTGGGATCTTTCTTAGCCATAGTTTTCTTATATTATAATGAATGATTTTAATATCATAGGTAGATGATGGGATTTGTATTCACCTTTGTCATGAAACAGGTGACATTTGGACAATGAGACTCTATGATTTCCTTGAATACCTCATTGGTGAATTGTTCACTCTGATAGTGCCCAATGGCGCAAATCTGAATCTCTTGGTCATGACCGAAGTAGTCGTGGTAGTGCATTTCGCCTGTGATAAAGGCATCAGCGCCTTCGGAAATTGCATTTTCAAGCAGGAATGAGCCCGCTCCGCCACAGAGAGCTATGGTCTTTATCTCACGACGTAGCAACTGATTGGCCTGTATGCACTCAACGGCGAAAATCCGTTTGAGCATCAGTATCAGGTCGTCGGCAGCTATCGGCTGGGCAAAAGCTCCGATGATTCCCTCGCCTCCTTTCACCTCCGTGTTCTCAACTATCACCGACTGCTTCTTGCCAAAGAACCTGACGTCGTTCAATCCGAGCTTTTCGGCAATCTTGAAGTTCACCCCACCAGCTGCGGCGTCAATGTTCGTGTGCATGGAAACAATGGTAATGTCGTTCTTGATCGCCCTCATCACGATACGCTGAACAAAGTTCGCATCGGATATTTGTGCCAATTTTCGGAAAATCAGTGGATGATGGGTCACGATAAGATTGCAGCCGAGGCTTATTGCCTCGTCAATCACCTGCTCTGTCACGTCAAGACACAATAAAGCCCCTGATACTTCCGTCTCTGTTAATCCAACTTGCAAGCCGGCATTGTCATAGTCTTCTTGCAAGGGCAGAGGCGCGAATCGTTCAAGGGCATCAATTACTTCCTTTATTTTCACGCTACGCATAAGTTTAGAGTGCAAAGTTACGAATTTAAACTTAAATAGCAATATATCAATTCATAATTCTTTTTAAAAGATTTGTGTGGTTGTTATAATCTATTTCTGTTTGTTCCTCTTGTCTGAGGTGAGGAGTCGCTTTGCTTTTGTGCTGTTTTCTTATGCCGGACAATTGATACGGCCGATATTATACATGTGTAACGAAGTGATGTAATACTGTGCAATTCGCTTGATACTTAACATATTTATTATTTTCTTTATCATAATCATTTCCTTTCTCTTGTATGTTTGCTTGTCTATTCTTCAGTTGAAAAACAATGCAAAGTGTGTTTAATAAAACAGTGTACTTATTGAAGATTCTTTATTTCCTGGTTGCAAAGTTAGCCTCAATTTAGATAACAATACCACAAAAAAGACTTGAAACTCGTTAAAAGCTAGTCATATTTTGATATCGGTCAACCAAATTGATGTTTATCAAGCAGGAAAAATCGGGCTTTTGATGTGGTTTTGTTGGTCGTAGCTGACTGTTGCTTTCAGGAAAAATAACATCCGGTAAGGTCTATGTTCAATCTTTTTTCCTAACTTTGCAACAAATAACAATGTAATAGCTACGGTGGATAAGAGTAAAAAGCAATCAACCTTTCGGCTACCGGCCGAGTGGGAGCGACAAAGTGGCATCATGCTGATTTGGGCACATGAGGAAACAGATTGGAAACCCTGTCTGAAGGAGATTACAGAGACCTACTTGCAGCTTGCGGAGACTATCACACGCTACGAGAATCTGTTGATAGTGGCGCGCCATGTTGAAGATGTTAGGACATTGTTGGGCAGCCGCCTCACTTCAAACCAAATCAAAAAGGTTGTCTTTCGTCAGTGCGACAACAATGATACATGGGCGCGCGATGTCGCCCCCTTGACGCTTGTTCCATCTGGCCCGACCTACGGTTTGTCGGTCCATCACCATTTATACGACTTTTGCTTCAATGGGTGGGGTGAGAAGTTCCGTGCTGACAAAGACAACTGTATTAATCGAGAGCTTTATTTCACAGGCACGTTCAACGGTGCATTGGAAAACCATAAGGATTTTGTGCTTGAAGGTGGATCGATTGAGACCGATGGCAAGCAGACTCTTTTCACAACTACGGCCTGTCTGACAGCTCCGCATCGAAATCAGCCGCTCTCAAAGGATGACATCGAACAACGTCTGCTGTTGCTTTTCCCAAGTATTGAGCGAGTTGTATGGATTGATCATGGCGAATTGATGGGCGATGATACGGACGGGCATATCGATACAATTTTGCGTTGTGGCCCTAACAATGCCTTGTTGTACATCAGTTGTGACGATATCGCTGATCCACATTATAATGACTTGAAAGCGTTGGACGAGCAGACGAGGAGCTTGCTCACTATGGAAGGCCAGCCCTATCGTCTGTTTCAACTTCCGTTGCCCACCCCTGTCTATGATGAAGGGGAGCGTTTGCCAGCAACCTATGCTAATTTCGTTATCTTGAACGGAGCGGTCATAGTCCCGACATACAACCAGCCATCTAAAGACGAACAGGCGATGAGAATAATTGGCGAGGCCTTCCCCGGCTACGACATCATCGGTATTGATGCCTTGACGGTGGTTCGTCAGCATGGTTCACTCCATTGCCTAACGATGCAGTTCCCTGAAGGCTGTCTTGCCCTGTCATAGGGGCGTTATCGACAGATTTACAAATCCCTTTAATTTCAAAAAAATGCGAGAAATCAATATCGGAATGCTCCAGCTTCACAATACGGCTGACACTCAAAAGAATATAGAGAACATAACTGAGGGCATCAGAGATCTTGCCAGTCGTGGTGCAGAACTCATTGTTCTTCAGGAACTTCATAACTCACTTTATTTCTGTCAAGTAGAGGACGTCGGCAATTTCGACATGGCTGAGTCCATCCCCGGTCCGTCAACAGAAATCTATGGTTCATTGGCAAGGGAGTGTGGGGTAGTGCTCGTGACCTCGCTCTTTGAGAAACGTGCCGCAGGACTTTACCACAATACTGCAGTAGTGTTTGAAAAGGATGGTACGATAGCGGGAAAATACCGCAAGATGCACATTCCTGATGATCCGGCCTATTACGAGAAATTCTACTTTACGCCAGGCGACTTGGGTTTCAGGCCCATCGATACCAGCTTAGGCCGTTTGGGAGTGCTTGTCTGCTGGGATCAATGGTATCCTGAGGCTGCGCGTATGATGGCACTGCAGGGAGCTGAAATTCTCATCTATCCTACGGCAATCGGCTACGAAAGCAGTGACTCCGATGAAGAGCAGCAGCGTCAGCGTGAAGCATGGACTACCGTCATGCGTGGTCATGCCGTTGCCAATGGCTTGCCGGTGGTGGCTGTGAACAGAGTAGGGCACGAGTCTGACCCAAGTGGGCAGACCAATGGCATTCAGTTCTGGGGAAGCAGCTTCGTTGCTGGTCCACAAGGAGAGCTCCACTATCAGGCTTGTGACGATGATGAGGAAAGTCTCATTGTCAGTATCGACTTGGACCATAGCGAGGAGGTGCGTCGCTGGTGGCCCTTCCTTCGTGATCGCCGGATTGAAAACTATGGTGATATAGTACGTCGCTTCATCGATTAGCATTGCGAAATTCTTTGACAATCGTCTGAAAAAAGAGCCATTATTTTGGGTGCTCTACACTTTCGATTTCAAATAAACGAATTTTGAGGTAATAGGTATTCAGTTGCTGTTCAATGTGTTATGATGATTGGAATTTCAATAGGTTCGTACCGATGGTAAAAAAACGTGAATATGACGGTTGATAGCTATAGCTTTTGCATGGGGATAGATGCCCTTTCGACGAGTAATAGGCCATGTGTTGTTGTATGAAAGATGACCAACGGGTGAGTTTTAACGTCGTCTTAGTCTGTTTTGGGTTAGTCTTTGCCTGTCAAAAGATGGTTTTTCGCATCTTGCTTTCCTAAAACCGAGAGTGGAATATGTCATCTTTTTGGTAAATTCTATTTACAAATCGAACTCAAGACAGTCAATGATCAAGTGCTGTCAATCGGTCAAACCATCCTTGTTGTTGGATGCCTGTCGCTTGGAAGTAAAAGAAAAATCCCTATAAGTTGGAGCTTATAGGGATTGCTATTTATTGTTATCTAACTGGGTAGTCGAACCTCTGGGTGTTGTAGAAATGATTTTTGGGTTGCGGCATGCGATCAACCTCAACATTAATGGAGATTGAATTTTGATTATGCTCGCCCCATTGATATGTCACACCTCCACCGATTCTGTCCATAAACCGGTTAGCAGCCTGTCCGTAGCCATATCCCATGTAAGGATTGTATGCCCATCCTGCATAAATAGGACTATAAGCCATGCCGTATCTGCCCCATCCGTTGCCGAATGTGCCGTAGCCCATGACCCAGGGGTCGAAGTTGTCGGACGTGAAAGCTTTCTGAATAAAGGCGTATGCGCTCCAATGCTCGTTGAAGCGATACCCCAAGACGGCATTGACTCCAGCCGATGTGTAATTGTTGCTGCCGTAAATCATGTTGTTGAAGTAACCGCCTACGGCCAACGTTGCTTTCTTGGAAAGGTTGGTTACATACATGACAGAAATATCCTGAGTGAAGCCAGCACCATGTCCGAACCCATCACCAAAATTGGCGAACACCGATGCGCCGATATTGACATTCAGGCCCTTGTGGAGTCGCCATGAGTTCCATCCCCACCCATAGTCCCAATAGGGATAATAGAGGTCATTGTTGGTGATGGCCTGTCCGTTCTCATCGATCATCGGCAGGTTCTGGTCGATTTGTTGCTGTTGCGCACGATCCTCGGCCAGCCTGCGAGCATATTCCTTCTCGGCTTCGGTAGCCTCTCTTGGCCCTTGCAGGCGTGAAGATTCAATTGGCTCAACCGAAGGCTGTCCTTGGTTATCCCCATCATAGACATCCTGAGCATGCAAAGGCATGCCGAGTACTATGGTTGCTGCTATGATAAAAATCTTTCTCATCTGCTGCAAATTTAATTGATAGGTAATGAACCACCAAAAATTTTAAAACTTATTAGGCTTTATTTCACGGCTGTGCCCTGTTACATCATTACTGGCACTTCGGTGGTAAAGATGAATACTGTGACGGTGTGGAAAACCTGTCCAGGTTCAACCGTAGCATTGATTTCTTCCTTGTCCTCATCATATCCTTTGTGCAGTGGCTGGAACGATATCCCTTTGCTTTTCTTTCCGTAGGTGTCAATCTTCAACGTCGGTTCATACGTGTAAACAGTCATGGCCCTGCCGCTTTGTGCATCGAAAATGATTGCAGCGGGTTTTTGGACGTTGCCTGGATGACGGAGTTGAAAAGCGTGTCTGTAGCCCGATTTCAGGCCGTTGATTCGTTCGCCAATCTCCCTTGGCTGAATGAAGTTGAGGGGCGTTCGGCGAATGTAATTCTGTTCACCAGTCAATTGCATATCTTCATTGAAGAGATTCGTCTTGTATGAGTCAATCCAAAGGTGTTGTTTCAGTATCGACTGGGTAGGATTCCCGCCAATATTGAACACGATTCCGTTGGTGAGCGTGTAGTGCGTGGCAACGGTCGAAGTCACCTGGTAATGTATATCCAATGCGTTTTGGTCCGAGAGAGTATAGGTGACGGAGAAATTCATCTTGCCTTCAAATCCCTTCTCATCCTCAAAGCTACTGTATCGGAAAGTGACCGACTGCTCATCGGCACTGACGACATCCCATGTCTTTTCGGCCAAGGTTGTTTTCAACGCACCATCATTGCAGATAAGAGTTGCACCAAGAGCAGGCTCGCGCAGATAGGCCTTGATGTCCTTATAGCCTTTGACAACGGGCTGTAAGCGTCCGTTCCAGTTTGATGCCGTTAGCGACATCAACCGTGCGCCGTAGTTGCTCACGATAGCCTCCATTCCCGTATTGTTGACGAGACGGTATGTCTTTATCTCTTGTGCTTGCGCTGCCATTACGAGCAAACTGGCTATAAGAGTTATACCGATGTATTTCATTGTTTTTGCCTTTTTTATTATATTTCTATTATAAGATAAACACCATTGCTGTTTCTACCTTTCATATTTAGAGGTCGAACCTACTGGTGTGTCATTTGCATCAATAGCATTAATGTTCACGTTAAATATGTTGCGAATATATAAAAAATCTTGTAATTTTCCAATTTTGATTGATAGTATTTGCACAAGATTAATGATTTATGGTTTGTAGCGTGTGTCTTTACCTTCCAAGGACTTGTTAGTCACTTCATAATCTATGTCTTATTTTAATGGAATTCCCCAAACGATTGTGTCGAACTGCTATCTACGGCAAGTGGTAAGGGTTGTACCAATTATGCATTCATAGTAGAAAATAAGAGTGTAGATAAAAGAAAATGGCTTTTTTAAATAGTTTAATATTAAATATTTTGCCATGTTATTACTTCTTGCTATTTTTACACCCCGAATCAGCTATTGCCTAAATTTATTATTAATTATAAAAATGGTACAAGAAAAACAAATTGTTGAGTGCGTTCCAAATATTAGCGAAGGACGCAACAAAGAAGTTATCAAACAAGTTACTGACGAAATAGAACGCGTGAAAGGCGTGAAACTCTTGGATGTTGATCCGGGTGAAGCTACAAACCGCACAGTTATTACTTTCGTCGGTACCCCTGATGTAGTGATGGAGGCTGCTTTCCGTTGTGTTCAGAAAGCCGCTCAGCTCATTGATATGCGTCAGCATCACGGCGCACACCCTCGTATGGGGGCTACAGATGTTTGCCCATTGATACCGGTTTCCGGCATTACACTTGAGGAGTGTGCAGAGTTGGCGCGCAAATTGGCAGAGCGCATTGCCAATGAGCTGAAAGTTCCTTGCTATTGCTATGAGGCTGCCGCAAGAACACCGGAACGCAAGAATCTTGCGATTTGTCGTAAGGGAGAGTATGAAGGCTTGCAAGAAAGAATGACCGTTGAGAAGGAAGCGCCCGATTTTGGCGCACGTCCTTGGGATGAAGGAGTTGCTCGTAGCGGTTGTACGGCTGTGGGTGCGCGCGATTTCCTGATTGCCACCAATTTCAATCTTAACACCACTTCCACTCGTCGTGCCAATGCCATAGCCTTTGATGTCAGGGAAAAAGGACGTCCACAGCGCGAAGGCGGATCACCGGTAGGTAAGCCCATGAAAGATGCCAATGGCAAGACTATTATGATTCCTGGAACGTTGAAAGGAACCAAAGCCATTGGCTGGTATATTGATGAATATGAAATCGCACAGGTATCGATGAATATTACCGATATCAACGTTACTCCGCTCCATGTGGCATTCGACGAGGTGAGTCGTTGTGCGCAGAATCGTGGCGTTCGAGTTACGGGTACGGAAATTGTGGGTTTGATACCGAAACGCACACTCATCGATGCCGGTAAATATTTCTTGAAGAAGCAGCAACGCTCTACGGGTATTCCCGAAAACGATATTATTAAGATTGCCATCAAGTCTATGGGGTTGGACGATTTGAAAGAGTTTAATCCTCGTGAGAAAGTGATAGAATTCCTTTTGGAAGACGCACAAAAGTCGGAGAAGCTGATCGACCTGACCGTTAAAGGCTTTGCCGATGAGACATCGCGCGAGTCTCCAGCTCCCGGTGGAGGTACCATCTCTGCTTACATGGGTGCGCTTGGCGCCGCTCTCGGTACAATGGTGGCAAACCTTTCCAGCCACAAGGCAGGTTGGGATGCACGTTGGGAAGAGTTCAGTAATTGGGCAGATAAAGGGCAGATGGTTCAAGCCGAACTGATGATGCTTGTTGATGAAGATACAGAAGCATTCAATCGCATCATGGAGGCATTCGGACTGCCAAAGGGAACCGATGAAGAGAAAGCAGCTCGCTCTGCTGCCATTCAGGCTGCCACGTTGTTCGCCACGGAAGTTCCTTTGCACACCATGAAGGCTTCTTATAAGGTGTTCGAGATATGCAAAGCCATGGCCGAAGAAGGCAACCCCAACAGTGTCTCTGATGCCGGTGTGGGTGTTTTAGCAGCTCGTGCCGCTGTCTTGGGTGCTGGATTGAACGTAAAGATCAATGCTGCCGGATTGAAAGATCGTGCCACTGCGGACAAACTCGTTGGGGAGGCCAACGAACTGATTAAGAAAGCCAACGAACAAGAGGCTGAAATCATGAAGATTGTAGAAGAAAAATTGTAATTAACATAAAAACTATAGAACAATGACAAAAGAACAGTTTATTGCTGATATCCGTGCCGGTATTCCCGACACACTGCCGGAACCACAGGCTTACGACACAACGATAAATCACGCTCCGAAGCGTAAGGATATTCTTACTTCGGAGGAAAAGAAACTTGCTCTTCGCAATGCTTTGCGTTATTTTCCGAAGAAGTTCCATGCTACGTTGGCGCCTGAATTTGCAGAAGAATTGCATAAATACGGACGAATTTATATGTATCGTTTCCGTCCGACTTACGACATGTATGCTCGTCCCATTGATGAGTATCCTCACAAATCGGAGCAGGCTGCTGCCATCATGATGATGATTCAGAACAACCTCGACAAGGCTGTGGCTCAACATCCACACGAATTGATCACATACGGTGGCAATGGAGCAGTGTTCCAAAACTGGGCGCAGTATCGTCTCGTCATGAAATATTTGAGTGAGATGACCGATGAGCAGACACTTGTAATGTACTCCGGACATCCTCTCGGACTTTTCCCATCACATAAGAATGCACCTCGCGTAGTGGTTACCAATGGTATGGTAATTCCCAATTATTCAAAACAAGACGACTGGGAACGCGACAATGCTTTGGGTGTCAGCCAATATGGTCAGATGACAGCCGGCTCGTATATGTATATCGGTCCGCAAGGCATCGTTCACGGTACTACCATCACCGTGCTGAATGCCGCTCGCAAAGTGGGTGGCGACAACATGAAGCTCTTTGTTACCGCCGGATTAGGTGGAATGTCGGGAGCTCAGCCTAAGGCAGGCAATATTGCCGGCGTAGTGAGCGTAACGGCGGAAATCAATCCGCTGGCAGCTCGTAAACGTTATGAACAAGGTTGGGTGGATGAACTTCACGAGAACCTTGACGAGTTGATACCGGCAATCCGAAAGGCGGTAGAGGAAAAACGCGTCGTTTCTTTGGCATACGTTGGTAACGTGGTTGACCTTTGGGAGCGTTTGGCAGAAGAGAACATCCGTGTGGATCTCGGTTCCGACCAGACATCGCTCCACAATCCTTGGGCAGGTGGTTACTATCCCGTGGGTATATCTTTTGAGGAAAGCAAACGCATGATGGCAGAAGAACCTGAAAAATTCAAAGAGAAGGTGCAGGAGTCGTTACGTCGTCAGGTGGCAGCCATCAACAAACTAACTGCCAACGGCATGTACTTCTTTGATTACGGCAACGCTTTCCTCTTGGAGTCGAGTCGCGCCGGCGCAGATATCATGGACAAGGATGGCAAGTTCCGTTATCCTTCATACGTTCAGGATATCATGGGTCCGATGTTCTTCGATTATGGATTTGGACCTTTCCGCTGGGTTTGTTCGTCTGGCGACCCGAAGGATTTGGAAGTTACCGACCGCATTGCCACAGAAGTGTTGGAGGAAATGCGCAAGACTGTCACTCCCGACATCATTGGTCAATTGGATGATAACATCCACTGGATAAAGGAGGCAGGAAAGAACAAACTTGTTGTCGGCTCACAAGCTCGTATTCTTTACGCTGACTGCGAGGGCAGAACGAAGATAGCCTTGGCATTCAACGAAGCCATAAAGAAGGGCGAAATCAGTCGTCCCGTCGTATTGGGTCGCGACCACCACGATGTTTCCGGTACTGACTCTCCTTTCCGCGAGACCTCCAATATCTATGATGGCTCACAGTTCTGTGCCGATATGGCAGTGCAGAACGTTATTGGCGATGCTTTCCGTGGTGCTACATGGGTATCCATCCACAACGGTGGCGGCGTAGGTTGGGGTGAAGTGATGAACGGTGGCTTCGGTATGGTCATCGATGGTGGCGAGGATTCAGAACGCCACATCCGCGAAATGCTCCTTTGGGACGTAAACAACGGTATCACACGTCGCAGCTGGGCTCGCAACAAGGGTTCCATCGATGCCATCAAACGCGAGATGGAACGCACGCCGGGCTTGAACGTTACGCTTCCGAACTTTGTGGACGACGACGTGATAGATAAAGCTTTTTAACAGATTATAAACACGCAGACAAGAAGGCAATGCCGATAGTTCGAATAGTCGTTAAGTATAACCCCTACAGTCGATTAAATAGAACGACCAAGGTCGATTAAGTAGAACGGCAACGGTCGATTAAATAGAACGACTCGACAGGCAAAAGTACAGGCTCGGTTATTGCTTTCTTATCCCTTGCGAAGAACAATAAAAACAAAAGAAAATGACACATAAAATAAGTGCGGAACACCTCTCTATTGAGAGAATAGGTGAGATAATAGAAAAAGGTATCAAACTGGAATTGTCAGCTGACGCTCGTCAGCGCATCATTCGTTGTCGCGAATACCTTGACAAGAAAATAGAAACATCCGACAAACCTATTTACGGTGTAACAACCGGTTTTGGTTCATTGTGCAAGATATCCATCGACAAACAACGTTTGGCTGATTTGCAGAAGAACCTGATGATGTCGCACGCTTGCGGTGTGGGCGAACGTGTGCCCAATGACATCGTGAAGATCATGTTGCTGCTTAAAGTTCAATCGCTCAGCTATGGTTATTCCGGCTGTCAGGTAGAGACAGTTGAGCGCCTTATCGACTTCTTCAACAACGACATCTATCCGGTGGTTTACATGCAAGGCTCACTCGGCGCTTCTGGCGACCTCGTTCCATTGGCACACCTCTGCCTGCCATTGCTTGGTATTGGAAAAGTAGAATACAAGGGTGAAGTCATCACTGGTGAGGAAATGTTGGAGAAACTGAACTGGAAACCCATCCAGCTCGTATCCAAAGAAGGCTTGGCACTGCTCAACGGAACGCAGAATATGAATGCCTTTGCCGTTTGGTGTCTGCTTCAGGCACAACGTCTGAGCGACTGGGCTGACAAGATTGGAACAATGTCGCTCGAAGCTTACGACGGACGTATCGAACCGTTCACACACGCCGTTCATGTCGTTCGCCCACATCAGGGACAGATAGAGACAGCCAAGCACATTCGCGAGTTGCTCGAGGGAAGCGAACTCATCAAGCAACCGAAAGTAAACGTGCAAGATCCATATTCTTTCCGTTGTATGCCACAAGTTCACGGTGCGTCCAAAGACACCATTCGCTATGTGAAGTCGGTCATCGACATCGAAGTGAATGCAGCTACCGATAATCCTACCGTATGCCCGGATGAAGATTTGGTCATCTCCGCAGGCAACTTCCATGGCGAACCTATTGCACAGCCGATGGACTTCCTTGCCATTGCCCTTTGCGAATTGAGCAATATCTCGGAACGAAGAATTTACAAACTTGTTTCCGGAACGCGCGACCTTCCGAGCTTCCTGGTTGCTAAACCAGGTGTAAACAGTGGTTTCATGATTCCACAGTACACAGCAGCTTCCATCGTGAGTCAGAGCAAGATGTATTGTACTCCGGCTTCAGCCGACAGCATTCCATCCTCACAAGGTCAAGAAGACCATGTCAGCATGGGTGCCAATGCAGCCACGAAACTCTATCAAGTCGTATTGAACACTGAACGTGTACTCGCCATTGAGCTTTTCAACGCAGCACAAGCACTTGAGTTCCGTCGTCCGCTGAAGTCATCACCTGCCATAGAAGCCATCTTCGAGGCTTATCGCAAGGAAGTGCCTTTCGTTGAGAACGACCAGTTTATGGCTCCTCACATTGCCAAATCAGTGGATTTCTTGAGAAAGTAAACAACTTATATTAATCTCTAAGCCTCATTCCCTTCTTTTCCTCTCTTGTGAGGGAAAATGGGAATAAGGCTTTTTTATTGAATTACCGGATTATGAAAGTATTAGTAACGAACATAGGTATTCTTGCCGGCGTGGGACACGAGGGAAAACGCTGTCTGAAGGGTGAGGAAATGTTGAAACTCAATACCATCGAGCACGCTTTTCTATATGTGGAAAACGGACGTATTGTTGATTACGGCGCACGTGTAGATACATCCAAGATAGGGCGCGACGTGTTGGTGGTCGATGCAGAAGGTGGCGCCGTGTTGCCATCGTTCTGCGATTCCCATACTCATGTGGTTTACGCAGGCAGTCGCGAGGGTGAGTTCGTGGATAAGATCCGCGGACTTAGCTATGCTGAAATTGCCAAACGTGGGGGCGGTATTCTCAATTCTGCCGACCGATTGCATGAGCTTTCCGAAGAAGAGCTTTACAAGCAGGCAATGCAGCGAGTGGACGAGGTGATTAAGAAAGGTACCGGAGCCATGGAAATTAAAAGTGGCTATGGACTGACGCTGGAAGATGAATTGAAGATGTTGCGCGTAATCCGCCACATCAAACAGACTGCTCCGATAAAAGTAGTGGCTAACTTCCTTGGTGCACATGCTGTGGGAAGAGCCTATACCGGACGCCAATCAGAATATGTAGATCACATTATCAATGATATGTTGCCGGCAGTGGCAAAGGAAAATCTTGCCGACTTCATTGACGTCTTCTGCGATGAGGGCTTCTTTACTCCCGATGAGACGCGCCAACTGCTACAGGCAGGAGCGAAGTATGGGCTGCGAGGAAAAATCCATGGCGAGGAACTTGCCGTCTCGGGCGGAGTGGAAGTTGCTGTGGAGTGTAATGCCTTGTCCGTGGATCATCTCGAAGCCATGGATAACCGAGACATTGAGTTGCTCAAGAATTCAGAAACCATTCCCACGGCATTGCCCGGCACTTCGTTTTTCCTGAACATGCCATTCGCACCTGGCCGAAAAATGATAGAAGCCGGATTGCCATTGGCGATAGCTTCCGACTACAATCCCGGTTCTACGCCATCGGGCGATATGAAGTTTGCCGTTTCATTGGCTTGTATCAAGATGCGTCTCATGCCAGCAGAGGCTATTAATGCAACAACATTGAATTCCGCCTGTGCAATGGGAATAAGCGAAGACTATGGATCGATAACAAAGGGCAAAGTCGCCAACTTCTACATCACCGACCCAATCCCCTCCATCGACTTCATACCCTACGCCTATACCACCCCCATTATCCGCCGCATCTTCCTAAAAGGAGAAGAATACAAAGGCTGAATCACCACCCTTGTCCGCAAGAGGATTATCACCTTCGGACAGGGGTTTTCAATACCCTGCAAGTATAACAGCCAATACTTATTGATGGATGTTGTCGCATCGTTACATACTTTATAGTACGAATTCGCAGATTTACAATTCAGAACTCATGCTTTGGGTAATCTTGCATTGTATAGCACTGTCGCAGTATGTCAGTATAAATACACGTTGAAAGTGCTGAAAATCGATTGATATATCGAAAAAAATATGTAAGTTTGCATATTGTAAATTAGGAATGGGTTGAAGTTTTTCATTCATCCCTTCGTTTAATATTAATAATTAAGCACATGAACTTTTTTCAGAAACTCTTCGGGGGCAAGGAAGAGACAAAAGAAGAGGCGAAAGTACAGAACGACGCAAAGGATTTTGAGGTGTTGAAGTATGATGGAGTCCGTGCGATGAAAACCGGACAGTATGATTATGCCATCAGATGTTTCAAGCATGCGTTAGAGATACAGGACGATTTGGAAATCCACGATCATCTTTCCATCACCTATGCCACAACAAACCAACTCAACGATGCCTATGAGGAACTGCTGTTGCTCAACGAGGCTCAGCCCGACAATATCAAGGTGCTTATTCGTATGGCCAACATTGCCTATATGATGGAGAACTACGGCATGATGGGTTTGGCATGTGAGAAGGCGTTGATGATTGATAAAGACAATGCCGAGGTGAACTATCTCTATGCGCAGGCTAGTAAAGGACAGGGTGACGATGTGAATACGGTTGCCCTGACGACAAAGGCCATCTCGCTGAACGACAAGTATGGTGACGCCTATCTGCTGCGGGGCGAAACGCTTCTCCGTATGGAAAAACTCGATGAGGCTGATGAGGATGCTTTGTGGCTCATCGAACACACTGATAACAACGAGGATGTGTTGTTGCTGAAGGCTCGTATCGAACGTGCCCGCAAGATGAACGGAAAGGCACTGGAGTACTTCACTAAGGTGATAGAAGCCGATCCGTTCTCGGCTGTTGCCTATAAGGAACGTGGCGAGGTGTATGCGGAGATGGGGGAGGCTGGAAAGGCTGAAGAAGATGCGGCCAAGGCAGCTGAGTTATCTCCTGTAGAAGAAGCCGAAGGTGGCAATCCATCGGAGGATATTGAGCAGAAAATCAACGATAAGTACAAGGAAATGAATCCGTATGGATTTTGATAGTTGAATTTGTTGTCGGGAGTTGGGCTTCGACAGCGCTCTGTTGGCAGAAGCGAATCGCTGCCTTTCCCGACTGATACTATGGATATGAAATTAGACTTACAGCCTTTAGGACTTCCTTGTGAGGAGAATCATCCACTGATTATTGCGGGACCTTGTTCTGCAGAAAGCGAATCGCAGGTGATGGATACTGCCCGACAACTGGCAGCAAAGGGATGCCGTATGTTCCGTGCCGGAGTTTGGAAACCGCGCACTAAGCCTGGAGGTTTCGAAGGTCACGGAGAGAAAGCACTGCCGTGGATGAACCGAGTCAAAGTGGAGACAGGCATGCTCATCTCCACTGAGGTAGCGACTCCCGAACATGTAGAGCTGGCTTTGAAATATGGGATGGATATCCTTTGGGTGGGTGCGAGAACTTCAGCAAATCCGTTTGCCATGCAGGCGCTGGCCGACTCCTTGAAAGGCCTTGATTTACCTGTACTTGTCAAAAATCCCGTTAATCCCGACTTGGAACTGTGGATAGGAGCCTTGCAGCGTCTCAATCAAGCTGGCATCAAGCGGCTGGGAGCCATTCATCGAGGATTTTCGAGCTACGAAAAGAAGATTTATCGCAATCTCCCCATGTGGCAGATTCCCATAGAATTGCGCCGTAGAATCCCAGATTTGCCCATCATCTGTGACCCCAGTCATATAGGAGGACGCCGCGATTTGATAGCTCCCCTTTGCCAGCAGGGATTGGATTTGGGTTTCGATGGTCTGATAGTTGAGAGCCATTGCAAGCCCGATGAGGCCTGGAGCGATGCCCGTCAACAGGTGACACCTGACTTTCTCGATGAGATTCTATCGTTGCTTGTGATTCGCGACAAGCATACAACGAGCGAAGAACTACACCAGCTGCGTTCGCAGATTGACGAAATGGACAACAGTATTATTGATATGTTAGCCCAACGGTTTCTACTATGTCGGGAAATAGGGCGTTACAAGAAAGACCATAACATGACAGTGCTCCAGTCGGCCCGCTATAATGAAATTTTGAAGAAATTCGGAACACAGGCCAGCCTTTGTGGCATGGATCCGGATTTCACAGCCCATCTCTTTGAGATAATCCACGAGGAAAGTATTCGCCAACAGCTGATTATAGTTAATCAGTAGGGTTTGGGAGGACGGTGCTTTAACATTCATGAGAGGCAAGCTATTATCCATCAAAGTTTAATAAAAAAAGGAAACAGAAACATGAAAAGATGGCAGAAAATTATTGGCGCTCTCGTGCTTATGGCATTGGCCCTGTATGATTATTTTGTCTTGACATGGGCGAGGATTGGAGTAGCGACGATAAAAGGTTATCGACTCACGGTTAGTAATATGCGCCAATATGCTTTGGAGAGAATTGACGAACTGGGGATAATCATTCTGGTAAACTTTCTTGTTGCACTTCTCTTGTTTATTTGTTTGTGGAGAAAGAAGTAGCCAGGAAAAAGTGTTCTGTGTCCAAAATTTGAATCAAACTGAGTGACTTCCACCTTCAACAGTCTGTCCTTGTAATTAAATAATAATGAAAGACCTACTTCTTCTTTTTCTCATCTTTCTGCCTCTCGGCCTTTGCGCTCAGGAACAGTTGCGAATTGTGGAGTGGAACGTGGAGAATCTCTTTGATGCTCGGCACGATTCGTTGAAGAACGACGGGGAATTCTTGCCTGACTCTCCACGCCATTGGACACGCACGAAGTATTGGGAAAAACTGAATAAAGTGGGGCAGGGACTGATTTCCTGTGGCGAGGATACTGACAGATGGCATCTTCCTGACCTGATAGGATTGTGCGAGGTGGAGAACGACAGCACGATGATATATCTGACGGAACGTTCGCTGCTACGCAAAGCACGCTATCAATATGTTATGACAAGCTCGTCAGATGAGCGCGGAATAGACGTGGCTTTGCTCTATTCGCCTTTTTCCTTCCGTTTTATCCATGCCGACACCATCAAGGTCATACCAATCAAGGAAATGAAGCCCACGAGAGATATCCTCCATGTGGCTGGTGAAGTGATGAACGGTGACACGCTGCATATATTCCTTTTGCATGCGCCGAGCCGTTCGGGTGGTGAAATGGCATCACGCCCTTTCAGAATGCATGTTGCCGAGCGATTATGCACTTCCATCGACTCTCTTCGCCAATGCTGTCCGATGGCGAAAATCATCGTGATGGGCGATTTCAACGATTATGCCGACGATGCTTCCTTGAGGAAAATCTATGAGCACGGACTGTTCAATGTCTCCGCTATGGCGAAAGGACGAAACGGGGCCAAAGCCACTTACCGCTATCGGGGAGAGTGGGGGAGTCTGGACCAAATATTATTGAGCGAAAACTTGTTGAAAAAGGTGTTGCGTTGCCGTATCAACGATGCAGACTTTCTCATCGAACAAGATGAGAAGTACGGCGGTGTGAAGCCCCGAAGGTTCTACAACGGTATGCGCTACAACAAGGGCTACAGCGACCATCTGCCGTTGGTGCTGGATATTAAAATTTGAATTCGCAGTATAAAGCTGAACTGTCCATTTTTGCTTTTTTAGTAAATTTATTTGGCAAGTCAATAAATTTTGCCCCGTTTCCAACCCGCTGCTTCCCATAATGAAACGACTATATATAAATAGGTAGAATCTGATTTTCACGCATTTTATCGGGGATAATTTCTCTCAACGCTACAAATTTCTGCAAAAACTGTTGCTTTTTCTTGTTATTTGAAAAAATATCCGTACCTTTGCCTCCGTTAAGCAACCAGAATATTGAGAACATTTAGTAAAAATATCGTTCTTTGTTCAACATTCATGATGCGAATGTGCCGGTAGGCACTTGTAGATTCTACAGGTGACTGCGTGTCGCCTTGTGCATAAAAGAATGCACTAAAATCCTCCCATATCATTTATTTTTTTCATTCAATTATTTCTTCGATTTGGCTCTGACAAGCTTCTTATTTGGAGTATTTCCCCATAGGTAAGTCTGTCCCATGCTATTTTCCATAGCGCGTACCGACACCATAGGTCATTTTAGAAGAAATCCAAACAATAAACTATATGCGACGCAGTCATGCGCCACATCCAATAACGAACCATTATGACAAATAATAGAAACAAACTTCATTTTGCCACAAGACAAATCCATGGTGGCTATCACATTGATGAAACTTGCGCAAGGGGTATCGCCATCCACCCTACTGCAGCTTTCCATTTCAAGTCGTGCGACACCGCTGCCAACCTTTTCAGCCTGAGTGAGGCTGGGAACATCTATACCCGATTGAACAATCCCACGAATACCGATTTTGAAAATCGCGTAGCATCCCTTTATGGAGGGGTGGGGGCATTGGCTGTGTCGTCGGGGATGGCTGCCATTACGGTGATTGTCACATCCTTGGCAAGCAGGGGCGACAACATCGTGGCTTCGCCCTATCTTTATGGCGGAACATACAACTCGTTTAGAATCACATTGCGAAACCTCGGCATTGAGTGCAGAATAGCTGAAGACGACAGCAACGAATCAATAGAGAAATTGATCGACCAGAACACCAAGTTGATTTATCTTGAGAGCATGGGAAACCCAACGTGCGATGTTGTAGATATAGAAGGAATCAGTAAGATTGCCAAGCATTATGACTTACCACTCGTCGTTGACAATACCTTTGGCGGATGCGGATATTTGTGCAACCCGTTTGATTGGGGAGCGAATATCGTATTGGAATCGGCAACCAAATGGATAAACGGTCATGGCACGGCCATTGGTGGAGTGATAGTAGATGGTGGAAACTACAACTGGGGCAACGGCAAGTACCCACAGATAGACGGTCCGTCGGAAGGTTACCACGGATTAAACCTTTGGGAAGCTTTTGGCCCTTCGGCATTTATTGTCAAGGCGAGGGTAGATGGTTTGCGCGACTTGGGATGTAGTCCCTCCCCCTTCGACACGTATCTTCATCTCATTGGTTTGGAAACTCTCTCGCTCCGCATTGAGCATCAGGTGGCCGCTACGCGCCGTTTGGCGGAATATTGTCGCACAAGCCCGTTTATAAAGAAGGTGAGTTATGTGGGATTTGAAAATCACCGAAGCTATGCCAATGCCCGTAAATATTTCAAGCATGGGGCTTCAGGAGTGCTCAATATTGAGCTGAAGGGCGATGTGGAGAGTACGGTGAGGTTTGTTGAGGCTCTACAGCTTTGCGCCAACATGGTGATGATAGGCGACTCCATCACCGTGGTCACCCACCCGGCATCCACTACCCACAAGCAGTTGAGCGATGCGGACTTGAAAGCGGCAGGAGTTACTCCGACCTTGCTGAGAATTTCGCTCGGATTAGAAGATGTGGAAGACATTATAAGCGATTTTGAGCAGGCGTTTAAAAAGACTGTGAAATGAAGGAATATCATTACGAACATCCTTTTGAGTTGGAAAGCGGAGCATCGCTGCCCAGCCTGACAATTGCCTACGACACCTATGGCACGCTGAATGCCAATGCTGACAATGTGGTGTGGGTGTGTCATGCTCTCACCGCCAATTCAGATGTGGCGGACTGGTGGCCACACACGGTGGAGAGGGGGCGCTTCCTTGATCCGGAGAAGTATTTCATCGTCTGTGCCAACTTTCTCGGATCGCATTATGGGACCACGGGACCGCTCCACATTAACCCACAGACGGGAAACCCTTGGTACAACGATTTCCCACCATTCACCATTCGTGATATGGTACAGGCACACCGCTTGTTGGCGGCGCATCTCGGCATCAGCCAAGTGGAACTGCTTGTCGGTAGCAGCATCGGGGGATTTCAGTGTATTGAATGGTGCGTCATTGACCCCACCTTTGCACGCCATGCCGCCCTCATCGCCACTGCCGAGAGCGTGTCACCGTGGGTATCGGCCTTCAATGAGTCGCAGCGTATGGCTATCAAGGCAGACAAGACGTTTGGAATGCCCTCTCCCACAGCAGGTGCAGAAGGATTGGCAGTGGCAAGAAGTATTGCCATGCTCAGCTATAGAGGCGAGGCTGCCTACAACCTCACCCAGACCGATAGCTTTTCCGACGGCGAGCTTTTCCGACGACGCGTACATTCTTACCAACAACACCAGGGGGAAAAGTTGAAAAACCGGTTCAATGCCTACTCATATTTCAGAATAACGCAAGCAATGGAATCACATCACGTGGGACGAGGTCGGGGCGGAATAGAGAAGGCTCTGGCAACCATTCGGGCAAAATGCCTCGTCGTGGCTATATCGTCCGACATTCTTTTCCCGCCAGAAAGCCATTCGGTGATGGTGGAAAATATTCCTAATGTTGAGTACAAGGTGATTGACTCTTCCTTCGGACACGATGGCTTCTTGGTGGAGAGCGACAAGTTAGACCGTATTATCCAATCTTTCCTTAATAAATAGAACAATTATGAAACAGAAAAAAATCAATATCGGACTTTTCGGCTTTGGTACAGTGGGTAAAGGACTTTATGATGTGCTGCAGCGCATCCAACCGCAGAACGTGAAAATCGTCAGCGTTTGCGTGGAGGATATCACCAAAAAGCGCGATGCCGACATTCCGTTCACCAACCGTGCCGACGATATTTTTAACAATAAGGACATCAATTTCATAGTGGAGCTCATCAACGATGCCGAAGCAGCTTACAAAATTGTCAAGCGTGCGCTTGTTGCAGGCATACCAGTGGTAAGTGGCAACAAACGGATGCTGGCATACCACATCATGGAGCTGATAAAGCTGCAAGAGCAATACAACACACCTTTATTGTACGATGCATCGGCTTGCGGTAGTATTCCCGTCATCAGAAACTTAGAGGAATACTATGACAACGACCTGCTCATCTCCATCAAGGGAATTCTTAACGGCTCATCCAACTTCATCCTATCCAAGATTTTCAACGAGGGAATGAACTACGACGACTCTCTGCGGCTGGCACAGGAACTGGGCTTTGCAGAAAGCAATCCCACCTTTGATATTGAGGGATGGGACTCGCTTTTCAAGCTCATCATTATCACCGTTCATGCATTCGGAGTGTATGTTCCACCGAAGGATGTACTGAACGTGGGCATCGGCCACATGAACAGCTACGACATCCAGTTTGCTAACGAGAAAGGCCGGAGAATCAAATTAGTGGGGAGTGCGGAGAAAATGGACGACAAACTCGTACTTTCAGTAATGCCGCAGCTGATCTCCCGACAGAAATACATTTACAGTGTAGAGGACGAATTTAACGGTGTCGTGATAAAAGGCCTGTTCTATTACAAGCAGTTCATGTTCGGACAAGGGGCCGGAGGGCATCCAACGGGATCAGCGGTGCTGAGCGACATCACCGCCCAATTGTATGATTACAAGTACGAATATAAAAAGCTGAACAACCCTCATCACCCGCACTATACCACCGACATAACTTTTCGCATTTATTTCCGTTTTACCAACGAAGAGGACCAGTTGCTGTTGGATTTCGAGAGCACCAGCGAGCGTTATCTCTCTGCGAATTATAAATATGTGGTGGGAGACATATCACTCGCCCAACTCATAGAAAAAGTAGATATTTTAAGAGAAAAAGATGTGTTCATCGCTGCTTATCCCCATGACTGATACGGTTTGGAACTATCCAGCCCGCCACTTGCGGGCGGTCTCACTTCTAAATCCTGGAAGTAAGGTTTCGGGAGGTGAAAGCTCACCTTTAGCCATGCGAACGCTTAGCTTTTGAGAGGTCATAGCTCACCTATCTCGAAAGGAAGGTTTTTGCACTGATTATCAGAATGTTGCGGACGCAAATTCTAAGAACTATTTTTACTTTCAAACCCGCAGTTACGGAATATTCCGAACACTTAAGCCACTTGCACATTTCTCTTATCAGCTGCAACTGATAATTCATCCATTTAAAGTGTAGTGTGGATAGGGGCTTTTCGTTGCCTTTGCAACCTAAAGATTAAAATAAAATTGATCAGTAAAGCTTTTCTTATGCAAAAAGAAAGTAAAGAATGGCTTATGGCTGTCATTGTGGTATTTAATTGGTAACACAATATGCGGTTTTCGTTCTGTCAATGATAGGATGAAAGAAGCCATACACTCCTTTTTTCAAGAGTACCCTTATAGTAGGAGTAAACTCTTATGGAATATTGATGAGAACGAAAACATCCTTCTGATACCATTTAGATGGAGTCTGCGGGCATGGCATCCTCCACGCCAGAACCATTATTGTCAGGCGAGATACCAAGTTCGTCAAGCAGTCCACCAAAAGCAGAGCCAATCATATCCGTGATAGCTTTAGCCGCAGGGTCAATCACATTGTTCCTCAATGCCTGTTCTACCTTTTTCTGCAAGTCTTGTTCCACTTTTACTTCAGCATCCTTGTAATACATCTCAGCTGCAGTCTTTAGCTCATCCTTGTCAACTGTGAAGATATGATTTAGCAATCCCACTGAAACGATGTGCTCCTTGTTGTCGTAATTCACTTTGCCAATTGAGCAGACAAAGTAGTTGTCAACCGTGATAAGATTGTCAATCGCTTCCTTAACCACTCTGCCCGTGAAAGCCTTGCTGATGGCATTGAAAGCCTTTGCCAGAAAATCGTCCTCCATGCTGGAGCTTGTCTCTTGCACTGCGTCGTTGACGGTGGCTGTCACCACATCCGACAATGCCTCTTTGTGATCCTGTGCGTTGGGACAGGTGAAGATGAGCAAGGCGATGATGGCCGCAAACATCACAAATCCACTTATGAGACATCCTGCATGGCTTTTCCTTTTTGTCGGTTGGACAACGTTATTGGTCTGTGGCATGGGACTTGCCTGAACGTAGGGTGTCTCCTCGGCAGGCTGTCCAATCACTGGCTCTTCCTCCTTGTTGTTAGCCTCGGTTGCCGTTGATGAATATACTGATTCTTTCCCATTTATCAGAATCGGGCGAAGCTCATCGATTTGCCATGCTGGTGTCCAGTTGGTGCCATCAGTCTTCATCACCAGTGAAGTGGCTTCAAGCCCCCTCTCTGCAAGTTCCTTCAAGTTATAGGGCCCATGCTTCTCATTGTTAATGCTGATAAAATATTCCATTGCTTTACTTCCCCTTAAGTTAACTCCTTAAATTATTCATTAATACTTATTTATAATGGATGCGAATTTAAATATTATTTCTGAACAGGCAAAGTTTTTTCATATTTTTTAGCCGAGTAGATGTTTTATCAAAGAAACTGTAAGCGTGAAAAAGATTTTTTTTGCAAAAAAAATCTTTTTCTTTCGTATTTATTTACCTTATTTGTTATCTTTGCATATATTTCAATAAAAGTATATTAATAGATAATGTTTGAAAATTTAAGCGATCGTCTTGACCGGTCCTTTAAGATTCTTAAGGGTGAGGGCAAGATAACTGAAATAAATGTAGCAGAGACATTAAAAGATGTCCGCAGAGCGCTGTTAGACGCCGATGTTAATTATAAAGTAGCGAAATCTTTCACTGATACCGTAAAGCAGAAAGCCTTGGGTATGAACGTACTTACGGCTATTAAGCCAGGACAGTTGATGGTGAAGATAGTCCACGATGAGTTGGCCGAGCTCATGGGTGGTGAGTCTGTAGATCTGAAACTTGAGAAAAAGCCTGCCGTCATCTTGATGAGCGGTCTGCAAGGTTCAGGTAAGACTACCTTTTCAGGTAAATTAGCGAATTTTCTAAAGACAAAAGAACATAAGAACCCACTGCTTGTTGCCTGTGACGTTTATCGTCCTGCTGCTATCGAGCAGTTGAGAGTAGTCGGAGAGCAGATAGATGTGCCCGTCTATAGCGAGCCTGAAAGTAAACAGGTGAATGAGATAGCCGACAACGCAATAAAAGAAGCGAAAGCAAAGGGCAATGACGTTGTAATCGTAGATACGGCCGGCCGATTGGCTGTTGACGAGGAGATGATGAACGAAATTGAGAGCCTGAAGAATCACATCAATCCTGATGAGGTCTTGTTCGTCGTCGATTCAATGACTGGTCAGGATGCCGTGAATACGGCAAAGGAATTCAACGACCGTTTGGATTTTGACGGTGTCGTTCTGACAAAATTGGATGGTGATACGCGAGGCGGTGCGGCTCTATCAATCCGCACTGTCGTCACGAAACCAATTAAATTCATTGGTACTGGTGAGAAGATGGAGGCTATTGACGCTTTTCATCCATCACGTATGGCAGATCGTATATTGGGAATGGGCGACGTTGTCTCCCTTGTTGAGCGAGCTCAGGAGCAGTTCGACGAGGAAGAGGCCAGGAAACTCCAAAAGAAGATTCAGAAGAACAAGTTTGACTTCAACGACTTCTACAACCAAATTCAACAAATAAAGAAGATGGGTAATCTGAAAGACCTTGCCTCAATGATTCCTGGAGTGGGCAAGGCCATTCGTGATGTCGATATCGATGATAATGCGTTCAAGGGCATTGAGGCTATCATTCTGAGTATGACACCGAAGGAACGTACCAATCCCGAATTGTTGAACAACTCCCGCCGTCAGCGAATTGCCAAAGGGTCGGGAACGAACATACAGGAAGTGAACCGGCTCATCAAGCAATTCGACCAGACTCGCAAGATGATGAAAATGGTGACGGGTTCGAAAATGGCCGGAATGATGGGCAGAATGAAAAATATGCCTAACATGAAGGATATGGCAGGAATGCCGAATTTACCGAATCTACCTAAACTATAAATAATAAAAGACTAATCTAAAAACACTGGATAAATTATGGAATATCAGCTTATTGACGGAAAGGCAACCGCAACGACTATAAAAAGTGAAATCTCGGAAGAGGTACAGAGAATAGTGGCTGCAGGTGGAAAACAACCACATCTCGCAGCAATTCTTGTTGGTCATGACGGAGGAAGTGAGACTTATATGAAGAACAAGGTGCTGGCTTGCGAAAAGTGTGGATTTAAATCTACATTGATTCGCTTCGATGAGGATGTGACGGAAGAGGAAATCCTGGCCTGTGTCGATAAATTAAATAAGGATGATGATGTTGACGGCTTCATCGTTCAACTCCCACTTCCAAAACATATTGACGAGCAGAAGATCATTATGGCCATAGATTATCGAAAGGATGTTGATGGCTTTCACCCAATCAATGTCGGACGCATGTCTATTGGATTGCCATGCTTCATCTCTGCAACGCCATTGGGTATGCTAACATTGCTGAGGCACTATAATATTCCTACATCTGGAAAGAAATGTGTCATTCTTGGAAGGAGCAATATCGTAGGCAAACCTATGGCTCAGCTGATGATGCAGAAGCAATATGGCGACTCGACTGTGACGGTTTGCCATTCCCACTCAAAAACTTTAAAAGAAGAATGCTTGGAGGCAGACATTATCATAGCAGCCATTGGCAGACCGGAATTTTTGACTGCTGACATGGTGAAAAGGGGGGCTGTTGTCATTGACGTTGGTACGACACGCGTGCCAGACGCATCTCGCAAGAGCGGATTCCGCCTTTGTGGTGACGTTAAGTTCGATGAAGTAGCGCCAAAATGCTCTTACATAACTCCTGTTCCAGGAGGAGTCGGCCCAATGACTATCTGCTCTTTAATGAAGAATACGCTTGCAGCAAGCAAGAAAGAGTATTATAAGTAAAGTGGGTATTGCATTGCATTTTGGTGAATTTCTGTTTCCGAATCGATGCAATCTCACTATAAACCTACACGAACAAAAACATTATGACCGCAGACGAATATTTAAAACTTGGAAATGAGTATCGCAAGAAAGGTGATTTCCCAACTGCAATGAATAATTACATGGAGGCAATAGAACTCGATCCAGATTCACCTGCTGTAGAAGCTAAAAAGATGTTAGAGGACATCCTCAATTTCTATAATAAAGACGCATATAATCCTTAAAAACAAAAACAATGAGCAAGATGAAGGGAGCTATTGTCGTTAATACCGACAGATGCAAAGGATGCCAATTGTGTGTCGTTGCATGTCCAAAGAATGTAATTTCTTTGGCTCAGAAAAAAGTGAATGCCCATGGCTACCCATACGTGGAACCATCCAATGCAGAGCTTTGCATCGGATGTGTTTCATGTGCAATTGTGTGTCCTGACGGCTGTATTACAGTTTATCGTAAAAAAGTGGAGGAATAATCATGGCTGAAAAACAGGAAGTAACATTGATGAAAGGTAACGAGGCGATTGCTCACGCTGCCATCCGCTGTGGAACCGATGGCTATTTCGGCTATCCGATTACTCCACAAAGTGAAATTATCGAAACGCTGGCCCAGCTGAAGCCTTGGGAAACAACTGGTATGGTTGTATTGCAGGCTGAGAGCGAGGTCGCTTCTATCAACATGATCTATGGTGGTGCAGGAGCTGGTAAGCGAGTATTGACCTCTTCTTCCTCACCTGGTGTGGCTTTGATGCAGGAGGGTATTAGCTATATGGCTGGTGCAGAACTTCCTGGGGTCTTTATCAACGTTCAGAGAGGCGGTCCTGGTCTTGGAACTATCCAACCAAGTCAAAGTGACTATTTCCAAGCAACGCGTGGTGGTGGTAACGGGGACTACTATGTTATTGTATTGGCACCAAACTCCGTTCAGGAGATGGCTGACTTTGTTGATCTGGCTTTTGAACTCGCATTCAAGTACCGAAATCCAACTATGATTCTCTCAGATGGTGTCATCGGGCAGATGATGGAGAAGATTGTTCTTCCGCCTATGAAGCCACGCCGCACAGAAGAGGAGATTAAGAAAGAATGTCCTTGGGCTGCTTTTGGGCGAGCAGGCAAGCGCGCGCCAAACATCATCACATCCCTGGAGTTGAAACCTGAGGTTATGGAGGCTCGTAACATCCATTTACAGGAAAAATACAAAGAAATCTGTGAGAAGGAAGTCCGCTATGAGATGACCAATTGCGAAGATGCTGAATACATTATCGTAAGTTTCGGTAGTGCTGCACGTATCGGTGATAAGGCGGTTGAGCTTGCAAGAGAGCAAGGGATCAAAGCTGGCCTTTTCCGTCCGATTACTCTTTGGCCATTCCCAAGCACACAATTGCGCGAAGAAGCTAGGGGAAAGAAGGGTATTCTTGTAAGTGAGATCAATGCAGGGCAGATGGTTGAGGACGTTCGCTTGGCCATCAACGGTGCATTGCCAGTAGAACACTTTGGACGTTTGGGAGGTATCGTTCCTGATCCAGAGGAGATAGTGGAGGCATTAAAAGAAAAACTGATTAATAAATAAGGAGGAAAGCCTTATGGCTAACAATATAATTTCACCAGAAAATCTGGTGTATTCAAAGCCAAAGTTGATGAATGACACGACAATGCATTATTGTCCCGGTTGTTCACATGGCGTAGTACATAAGCTCGTGGCAGAGGTAATTGCTGACATGGAGATGGAAGAAAAAAGTGTTGGAGTATGTCCTGTGGGATGTGCTGTCTTTGCTTATCGATATCTTGACATCGATTGGGAAGAGGCTGCTCATGGGCGTGCACCAGCGGTTGCAACAGGCATCAAGCGTTTGTGGCCCGATCGCCTTGTATTTACTTATCAGGGTGATGGTGACTTGGCTTGTATTGGTACCGCCGAGACTATCCATGCATTGAACCGAGGTGAGAATATCACCATTATTTTCATCAACAATGCTATTTATGGTATGACTGGTGGACAGATGGCACCCACGACTTTGATAGGTCAGAAGACCGCAACATGTCCTTATGGTCGTGATCCTGAAATCCATGGTTACCCTCTCAATATGACAGACTTGGCAAGCCGTTTGCAAGGAACTTGTTACGTGACTCGCCAAAGTGTGGATAATGTCGCTTCTATTACTAAGGCTAAAAAGGCAATTCGTAAGGCTTTCGAGGCAAGTATGCAGGGTAAGGGCAGCTCATTGGTGGAAATCGTTGCAACTTGCAATAGCGGTTGGAAGCTAACTCCTCCAAAGGCCAATGAGTGGATGCGTGAGAATATGTTCCCTCAGTATGTCAAGGGCGACTTGAAGGATACAACCGGAATTTAGTCTTCAAAAATGATTTTGACACATGAAAAAGGAAATTATTATTAGTGGCTTTGGTGGTCAGGGGGTACTCTCTATGGGTAAGATTCTGGCTTATTCAGGCCTCATGGAAAATAAGGAAGTTAGTTGGATGCCAGCTTATGGCCCTGAACAGCGAGGTGGAACAGCCAATGTCACTGTTATTGTGAGCGACGACCGTATATCCTCACCTATTTTAAGTAAGTATGATGTGGCTATTGTGCTCAATCAGCCTTCATTAGACAAGTTTGAACCCAAAGTAAAGCCAGGTGGTATTCTTATCTATGACGGATATGGCGTTATGACTCCACCGCAGCGCAAGGATATCGAAGTTTATCGCATTGATGCCATGGATAAGGCAGCAGAAATGAAAAACGCAAAAGTTTTCAATATGATTGTGTTGGGTGGTCTGCTGAAAGTTTGTTCTGTTGTTAGTACAGATGGCTTGAACAAAGCCTTATACAAAACACTTCCTGAACGTCATCATCACATGATCCCCTTGAACATGGAAGCCGTTGAAGAGGGGCAAAAAATTATTACAAAAGTATGAGAAATGTGTGATATAATTTAATATATTTTTTATAACTCTCTAATTTGTTTTGGAGGATTCAAAGCAGTGAATGCTATGGAGTCCTCCTTTTCTATTTTGGACTAATAAAACCTTCTAAGACTTTATTATATAGGGATTATTCTCGCTATTTTTATCTTAAATTGCTCAAAAATGCTCTTTTTGTATGATTTGACTGCACTTTTTGTGAAATTTATTTGGTGGTGTGAGTATTTTTTTATTACTTTGCACTCGTAAATAGATTGAAATTCATTTAAATATTAATTAATTCAGAGAGACATGAAAAAGTTAGTTTTATTGTTTGCTGCCGCTACATTGGCAGTTTCTGCCTCAGCACAGACTGTGTCAGAAAGCAAGACCTTTGATAACATCTACATTGGCATTAATGGAGGTGTTGCAACAAAGACAACTGGTCATAAGTGGTTGAGCGATCTCAATCCTAATGCAGGACTTCGTATCGGTCGTTACTTTACTCCAGTTTTCGGTATGGCTATCGAAGGTAATGCATATTTCTCAAACAAGCCTTGGGCTTCTACAGGTACTGTAGTTCGTGCTATCAACACTCAGTTGTTGGCAACAGTTAACTTGAGTAACTGGTTTGGTGGGTACAAGGGCGAGCCACGTGCATTTGAAGTGAGTGCTCTCTACGGTCTCGGATGGGGACATGTATTCAACAACAAGAAAGACATGGAACCAATCAACCGCATGACATCAAAAGCTGCTCTTGACTTCACATTTAACTTTGGTTCTGCAAAACAGTGGCAGTTCTACATTGAGCCATCTATCAATTTCGCATTCCTTGGTCAGAGCCGTAACCGCGCAGAGGCTGATGGTAACCCACTTGCTTCAGGTGCTCAGTATGGTTTCAAGACAACTACAAACGGTGACCAGCCTGCTTACAACATCCACAACTCAATGGTTCAGTTGAATGCAGGTTTCATTTACAAGTTCGCGAATTCCAACGGTACACATAACTTCACTATCGTTGTTCCACGCGACCAGGCTGAAATTGATGCTTTAAATGCACAGATCAACGAACTCCGCAACCGCAAGCCAGAGGTTATCACCAAGGAAGTCGTTAAGGAAGTTCCAGCTGTTAAGGAACTCACAGTATCTGACTTGGTATTCGTAACATTCGCTCAGGCTAAGTACAACTTGACAAACGAGGCTAAGAACGCTCTCGATAAGATCAAGGAAGGTAGCCACGTTCAGATTGTTGGTACTGCATCTCCAGAAGGAAATCCACAGTTCAATCAGACATTGTCTGAGAATCGTGCTAAGGTTGTTGCTGATTACCTTACAAACCGTGGCGTTGTTGTTGACGAGGCTACTGGTAAGGGTGTACAGGGTACAACATCTAACCGCTTGGCTGTTGTTTACGTAAAGTAATACAAGACAAGTTTCCAAAGTAAGTAAATTAAATTACTATACTTCGCCTCTGGTGCAATTAGCATCAGAGGCTTTTTTTATAAGAATGGTATTAGTCTCATGTCTGTTCTATTGAATTACTTGTGGTTGTCCAGTGTAAGGTTAGTTGAATATTATGATGCTTTCTTCAGCTTGTTCTACGTCCATTGTTGGAAAATGCAAACGTCATTATTTCAAAGTCGTGCTATTTCATCGTTCTTTTCTTATAAAATTCGTACCTTTGTAATTGTTAGTTTCCTTACAAATAATATTATATACTATTTATTATGAAAAAAATCCCCAATGTTGGATGTTATTCTTACGTAGCAGAACCGTTTCATTGCGATTTCTCAAAACGTTTGTTCATAGGACACCTAGGGAATCACATGCTCAATGCCGCCGATTATCACAGTAGTGATCGTGGTTATGGCATGCACTTTCTCAACTCCATCAATAGGACATGGGTGTTGAGCCGCCTTGCCATTGAAATGGACGAAATGCCATCCATGTATGATAAATTCAATATTGAGACTTGGATTGATGGTGTTATCCGAAATTTTACCAGTAGAAATTTCAAAGTGCTAGGTGCTGACGGCCGGGTGTTTGGTTACGGGAAGAGCATCTGGGCGATGATAGATACTGAGTCGAGACAACCTACAGAAATCCAGAAGGTAAGCAACGGCATAATAATGGATTATATAGAAACTGACTATCCGTGTCCCATAGAAAAATCATCGAGGGTAAAAATTGGAGCAAAAGCCCCGCTTGTGGCTTCGATTGATACGCATTATTGCGACGTAGATATCAACGGACACATAAATTCAGTCAAGTATATTGAGCATGTGCTGGATATCTGGGATGTGGAATGGTATCGTAAGCACCGCATCAGGCGGTTTGAGATAGCTTATATTGCCGAGGCTCATCAAGGTGACCAATTGAAGTTTTATCGTGAGCAGCTGGCCAACTCTGATCAGAAAGAGTACTGTGTGCGAATTACAAAATGCAATTCCGACGGTGAGTCGGAGGTCTGCAGATCGAAAATCTTATTTTAGAGATTTTTTCCCTGTGTAAATCTTTGCTCTTATTTTGAGTGTCTCATCTAATTAAATCAGCTTCAAAAGATTGTTAGCAATAGCTTGATAATCAATGGAATATGATTCTCATTGAAAAAGGTGAGCTATTACGTCGTAATAGGCCAGCTTTTGTGACTCAAAAGGTCATCTTTCGTAGGACAATAGTTGAGACGCTCTTCTCCAAAGTGGCTTGAGATCGGGTGATAGGTTATCATGTCAATGCTAGCCAATGCCTGATTACCTGGAAATAAGGAAATGACTGCAGCGAGAATAAACTCGTTAGATGAGAATTTCCTTGTCAGTTGTTAATGTTTCCCTTGCCGTTCAGTTGAATGTAGCTGCCATCCATATAGACCTCCTCTTCATCTAACAGTGTCTTCAGTGTTTTTCCAACAATCTTATCATCGTCAATCGGTTGGTCAGTCCTGATGTTCTTGAGTTCAGTAATCATGTGTCTTTCTCCGTCAGCCAACAAATTCAGTATCTTTTCCCTGATTTCTTGTTGTGTATCGCCTTGTTCTTCTTGTTTATGAGCACGGCACACATCGCACTGCCCACAATCTTCTGTCCTGTTTTCTCCGAAATACCTGAGTAGTTGCCGGCTTCGGCATACATAATCGTTTTCAGCATATTTGATGACAGATGTGATTCGTTCGGTAAATTTCTTCTTGCGTGCCTCATAAATTTCTTTCCCAAGTACCACATTCTCCCCATCTTCCCTGTCCCTTGCATATCTGATGATCGGAATGTTTTTTCTTGGTATGAAGTCGAGTATTCGTTTCTTGCTTAGATTTTGCAATATATGATAGGTTTGGTTGCGGTCAAATCCCGCCTCCTGAGCTACATAGCTCTCGTCGATGTAGCAATAGTCAGAGAACAGTCCACCGTAGTTCCGCAATAGGGCAGTGATGACTTCGTTCTCGTCTTTAGAAAGAGAGTCGAGTCTGTAGAGGTCGTCACGGTTTAGAAGGAAATGAATCCTTGCTTTCATGTCTGGATCAGTCTCATATTGAATGTAACCCGCTCTGCTCAGGAGATGGAGTGCGGCGTTTACCTGAATGGGAAAGTGCTTGAAGGCAACGCAGAATTTGTCAATTGGAAACTCATAGGTGACATCTTGCCCGCTACCGACTCCCAGTTGATAGAAGTAGGCCAGGTGGTCATATACTGATCGAATATAATCCTTTGGAGGGAATGTGTCTTCTATTCTTTTCCGGAGGTTGCGCTCATCATAATTTCTCGTATGGAGAAGAATGGCATACGACTTTCTCCCATCTCGTCCGGCGCGTCCTGCTTCTTGGAAGTAGGCCTCAAGCGAACTTGGGAAGTCTGCATGGATGACAAGTCTGACATCGGGTTTGTCTATACCCATACCGAAAGCATTGGTAGCTACCATCACCCTGATTTTATCGTTCTGCCAGTCGTTTTGTCGCTGCTCTTTTACTGTGGGCTCTAAGCCTGCATGATACCATGTTGCTGATATATTAGCTTTTGAGAGTAAGTTTGCGATTTGTTGTGTGCGCTTCCGGCTCCTGCAATAGACGATGGCCGCACCGTTTACCGCTTGGAGTATGTGTATAGTTTCTTCAACTTTATTTTCGGTCTGCCGCAATACGTATGCTAAATTTTTGCGTTCGAAGCTCATCGTGAAGGCATTCTCTTCTTTGAAAGCCAGCCGTAGTTGTATGTCTTTGATGACTTCTGGAGTGGCCGTTGCCGTCAGCGCAAGTATTGGGGCATCGGGAACCAGTTTTCTGATGTTTGCAATTTCGAGATAGGAGGGCCTGAAGTCATAGCCCCATTGACTGATGCAGTGGGCTTCATCAACTGTGATGAAACTCACTTTCATGTGTTTTAGCTTGATTTGAAAAAGTTCTGATGATAGTCTCTCAGGCGAGACATAGAGGAGTTTCAGTCCTCCGAAGATGCAGTTTTCTAATGTGGTGACGATCTCATCGCGCGACATTCCTGAGTAGATGGCTGCCGAGCGGATGCCTTGATGCTTCAGATGGTCCACTTGGTCCTTCATCAAGGATATAAGGGGAGTGATGACAATGCAGACGCCTTCTTTACTTAAAGCCGGCACTTGGAAAGTAATTGATTTTCCACCGCCAGTAGGCATCAGTCCAAGAGTATCCTTTCCTGCTCCGATGCTTTCAATCACTTCTTTCTGGATGCCTCGGAAGTCAGGATATCCCCAATACTTATGAAGGATTTCCTTGTATGTCATTTGTTGCTGTAATGTCAGGGCCAGTTTGGCTATTCATCTTCAGACGGTCGTATGCCTTCAATCTGAAGTTGGACAGCTCCACGCTTGAAAATGTTGTCTTCAATAGTGTAGGCAATGTCGAACGAGCGCTTTGACTTGATATAACGTGCCGAATCGCTCTGTCCAAATGCAATGCCGTTCATTACGTTGTTTGATTTGGAATCGACGAGTTCTAATTTGATATGCTCTTGTTCGCGTCCGACAACTTTACTCGTACCAAAGTCAAAGACGTTCTTCGTGCAGAAGAGAGGCTTTTGGTTTCCGGGGCCGAAAGGGGCAAACCGTTTGAGGTCGTTGTGGAGCTTCTTAGTGATATCCTTGAAATCAATGAGCGCATCAATGTTGAGAATTGCTTCTGTCTGTTCCGGCTGGATATGTTCGTCAACGTATTGCTGGAGTCTGATGCGAAATTCCTTGACATCCTTCCATTTAAGTGTCAATCCAGCAGCATAGGTGTGTCCGCCAAAGTTGAGTAGCAAGTCGCTGCAACTCTTGATGGCAGAATAGATGTCGAATCCTGCGACACTGCGAGCTGACCCCGTGGCCAACTCTCCGTCTTGAGTGATGACGATAGTAGGGCGATAATAAATTTCCGTGAGCCGTGAGGCCACAATTCCTATGATACCTTTTTTCCAGTGTTCGTCGTACAACACGATACTGTTCTGATGTTTCTGACTTTCCAATCGCTCAACAATTTGGTTCGCCTCATCGGTCATCTGCCGGTCAACATCCTTCCGTTTCTCGTTGTATTCGTCAATGTGTTTGGCTTCGAGAAGTGCAGTGGGAAGATCGCGCTCGACAAGCAGGTTGACGCTTTCACGACCGTTCTCCATGCGTCCGCTGGCATTGATGCGTGGTCCTATCTTGAAAATAATGTCGCTCATCGAAATCTCGCGTCCGTTCAGTCCGCAGATGTCAATGATGGCCTTTAGACCAATACTCGGGTTCTGGTTAAGTTGTTTGAGACCGTGAAACGCAAGAATACGGTTTTCTTCAACGACAGGTACTAAGTCGGCTGCAATGCTCACTGCGCAGAAGTCGAGTAGGGGAATAAGACGAGAGAATGGAATGTTGTTGTTCTTCGCAAAGGCTTGCATGAACTTGAATCCCACACCACAACCGCACAGATTCTTGAAAGGGTATGTGTCGTCTGGTCGTTTGGGATTTAAGATTGCTACTGCCGGAGGCATTTTCTCGTCTGGCACATGGTGGTCGCATATAATGAAATCAATGCCCAACTCTTTGGCATACGAGATTTCATCATTGGCCTTTATGCCACAATCAAGTATGATAATGAGCTTCACCTCAGTATCCTTTGCATGGTCTATTGCCTTTTTGCTGACTCCATATCCTTCTTCGTATCGGTCTGGGATATAATAGTCTATGTTGGAATAGAATTGCCGAAGAAATTTATACACCAATGCTACAGCCGTGCATCCGTCAACATCATAGTCGCCATAGACCATAATACGCTCTTTTCTGCCCATGGCATCGTTCAGCCTATCGACTGCAATGTCCATGTCTTTCATAAGAAATGGATTAATGAGGTCGGATAGTTGAGGCCGGAAAAACCTTTTGGCCGCACTCTCTGTGGTAATCCCACGGTGTATCAGTAATGATGCGAGTGTTGGGCTCATGTTGAGTTTCTCCCCTAATTCGTTAGCTGCATTTGTCTGTTCGGTTGTAGATGGTGTGTAGTTCCATTTAAAATGCATTTTAATTGTTTTTTATTCTGCCCGTAAAGGTACAAAAAAAAAGCGTAAGTCTATGTAGATTTACGCTTTTTTAATTACTGTCCTTTTATCTGTTTTCAGATTGTAAAATAAGGACGGATTTATTTGAATTGAGGTTTAGAGACCCATTTTCTGACGGATGTTTGCTGGGATGGCATTCTTGTTGACCATGTAGTCCATGGTGTTTGCTGCAATGAAATTCTTGCTCATATACCAAACGCCCTTGTATGCGCCAGTCTCACCCCATGAGTTCTTAACCATGTAGTATTCCTTACCGTTTTGGTCTTTGGCAATACCGAAGATCAGCATACCGTGGTCGTCAGTGAGTTCCCAGTTGTCGTAACGATTCTGGCGCTGCTCCTGTGTTGGAGTAAGTTCAGGTACGTTAACACCAAGCTCGTCGATGATGTCACGTTTCTTTGAAGCTGAAAGACCAAGCCATTTAGCCATATCGCTGCCTTGCAAACTTTCAACCTTCTTGCCGTCAACCATGTATGCGAGACCGTCGCGTGTGAAACCAGGCTCACTAACATCGCCACCCCAAGCAATGCAGTAACCGTTCATAACGGCATTGTCGATGATTTCCATCATTTCATTCATTGGAAGGTTGTGAGACTGCGGCATACGCCAGTTGTCTTGTACCTCAACAGCGAACTTTGTATAGAATGGGTGGTGTGTGTAAGAAGTCACAGTGACATAGTCGTTCCAATCCAAACCAAGGCTTGAGGCGAAAGACTTCGGAGTGTATTGCTTTCCTTCGTAAGTAAAGGTCTCTGGGCACTTACCGAGATAAGCATCGAGGATTCCCTGGAGACCTGGCTTCCACTGATTAGAAATCTTGCTTGCTTTGTTTGTTGCAATAGCGTTCACGTATGGTTCCATCACTGAGAAGAATTCGTTGAAGTTGTACAAAGAATCACCTGTGAGAGAGCCAGGGAATGGCATAGCGTTTTCAGGGCAAATACCATAGTTTATCATGCAATACAATGGGTCATAGCAAGATCCACCCTGAGCAAATTGAGCGTCGCCGTGCATGCGAACGACGGTTATTGCTCTGTCCATGTATGTCTTGTTGGCAACGAAGCTTTCGCAAAGGTCATAGGTCTTGCCAGTTTTTCTCAGGATTTCAGCTTCAAAGTAAGCTAATGTAGAGTAGTCCCAGCACGTACCTGAGCGATTTTGGTTCTTGATGCTTGTGATAGGATTTTCCTTCACTACAGTGAATACGGGCTTGTTACTTTTCTTTGTCCCCTTCTTAGGGGCAGCTGCGTTCATGCTTGTCGTAAAAACAGCGAGCAATGCGAATACTAAAACTTTTCTCATAATTTTTGAATTTACCAGGCTATCATCAGTTAATGATGTACGTCTGGTTTGTTTAAATTGTAGTTTGTTTAATTATTATTGTTTATTTATAAATCTATTTCTGAATCTCTGATTAGGCATTCATGTAAGCTTCGACGTCTTTTGGAAGATAAGGGATGCGGTCTTTACCGATGAAACGACATCCATCCTTTGTTATCAGTATGTCATCTTCAAGGCGAATACCTCCAAAGTCTTTGTAAGCATCAAGCTTATCAAAGTTGAGGTACTCCGAACAGTGCTTCTTCTCTCGCCATTCGTCGATGAGAGCTGGAATAAAATAGATTCCCGGCTCATCGGTTACAACGAAACCTTCCTGCAGTCGTCTGCCCATACGCAAGCAATTTGTTCCAAATTGTTCGAGGTTTGGTCGTGTCTCCTCGTCGAAACCAACGTAGATTTGTCCGAGTGCTTCCATGTCGTGGACGTCCATTCCCATCATGTGACCAAGTCCATGAGGCAGGAACATGGCATGTGCGCCTGCTGCTATGGCTGCATCTGTGTCGCCCTTGGCTAAACCAAGTTCTTTCATTCGGTTAAAGATGATTCGGCAGATAGCGAAGTGAACATCAGCATATTTTACCCCAGGCTTGGCCAGTTCCAAAGCTGCGTCGTGAGCTTCTACCACCACATTGTAAATGTCTAATTGCCTTTGTGTGTACTTCCCATTTACAGGGAATGTGCGAGTGTTGTCCGAACAATAGTGATTGATGGTCTCTCCTCCACAGTCGCAAAGCACCAATCGGCCATCTTTCAGCTCTGCCATTGACGGATTTCCATGCATGATTTCCCCGTGCTGTGAGAAGATTGTTGGGAATGAAACCATTGAGCCGTGGGAGTTGGCCACTCCGTCAACATTTCCAGCTACAAACTTCTCTGTCAGACCAGGCTTTGTCAGTCGCATGGCGGTCGTGTGCATCTTGTATCCAATGATAGCTGCGCGTTCCAATTCCTCTATTTCCTCGGCTGTCTTGACCGAACGCATCTTCACGATCGCATTGATGAGCTCGAGACTGGCAGATTCCTTTTGCTGATTGGGATGAATTCCTATCAGGTCGAATATCTGAATCTTGATGTCTGAACGATAAGGGGGAAGAAAATGAATCTTTCTTCCGCTGCGCATAGCATTGCTACAGATGGTCTTCAGCTCTTTCATGGGGGCTGAGTTCATCACTCCGACTTGTTCTCCAAGTTCTTTTACTGTGTCAACACTTCCGAACCAGACAATGTCTTCTATGTCAATATCATTGCCTATCAGTGTTTCTTTGTTTTCATCAATATCAATGACACCAACGAGTCCTTCTCTTTTCTGTCCGAAATAGTACAGGAATGATGAGTCCTGACGGAATGGAGAGTATCCATTCGCTGGTGAATTTACTGGCGACTCATTGTTGCCAAAGATAATGATAATGCCGTCTTTCACAAGCTTCTTTAGCTCTGCACGACGGTCTATGTATGTTTCTTTGCTAAACATATTGGCTTTTTTTCGTTGTTTAGCTGCAAAGATAATGAAATTTCTACTAATTTCCTTAACTTTGTACTCAAATTAATCAGTTTTTTATGCTTATCAACAAAAATACGGGTTTGGTGTTGGAAGGCGGTGGCATGCGTGGTGTTTTTACGGCCGGCGTTCTCGATGCCTTCATGAAGTATAATTTTTATTTTCATTATGTCGTGGGAGTGTCGGCGGGTGCATGTAATGGCTTGTCCTACATGAGCCGTCAGCCTGGCCGTGCTCGTGTTTCCAACATTGATTTATTGGCTAAATATGATTACATCGGGTTGCGCCACCTCGTTACCCAAGGTTGTATATTCGATCCCGAACTTCTCTACAAGCGTTTTCCCTATGAAATCATCCCCTATGACTACTCATCGTATTTCAAGAATGTACAAAGGGGAGATGTCTATGAGATGGTTACAACAAATTGCCTTACTGGTCGATGTGAGTATCTTCAGGAACGAAGTGGTGACAGCCGACGGCTGAACGAGCTGGCCAGAGCATCGAGCAGTCTTCCCTACGTCAGCAAGATTGTCAACATTGACGGGATTCCCATGCTTGACGGAGGCATCATCGATTCTATACCCGTGTTGCGTGCAATTTCAGTCGGGCATGAGACGAATGTTGTCATCTGTACGAGGAATAAAGGATGGAGAGACCAAGGAAAGGACCACAAGTTGCCGAGATTCATCTATCGGAACTATCCCAGACTAAGGGTGGTGTTGAGCCATAGGCTGAATGCCTACAACCAGCAATTGGATTTGGTTGAGGACTTGGAAGCAAGTGGAAGGATTGCGGTTATCCGCCCCGAGAGTCCGATTGTGGTAGGAAGGATGGAGAAAGACATTCAGAAACTGGAAGCTCTCTATGACGAAGGGTTTCGATTGGGTGAACGATTTCTTGTCGAGCATGGAGCTTAATAGCTGTGTCTGGCGATTAAGCTCCAAGTATTTTTTTATAGTTCTTCAATATATTTGGGAGAAGGCCCGTACTTGTTGGCCTCTGGCTTGCTGTCCAATAATGTGAAAATAAAGGTGGCAACACCGACAATAAATACCAGAAGGTACAATATCAGCACGCTGATTCCTGCGGTAGGATTTTTGCTGAATCCATCGGCAATTGCCTTTGAGATGGCCATAGGGTCGTTGTCCTGTGCCGCATCCATAATTTCTTCAAGAGGTACGGTTCCGAAGATGAGGAATCCAATTCCAATCATCAGTAGTGCGGCAATGCCCCACCACCAACCACTTCTACCAGTGTCGTGCAGACGGCGGAACAGCATGGAAACGCAAGCAATCATGATGAAGCAAGCAGCTATTTGTCCGATGATGGGAATGAGATTTACAACAAAATAGCAAATCATCAGTACCAGATAGCCCCACCAATACTCCGAACGGCGGATGCGTCCTTTGAACTGAAACATTTTCTTGAAAGCGTTGATTGCAGCTTCTTTGAAACCTACTTGAGGTAATTCTTTAATTTGTACCATAGTCTGTGATTATTTGGTGAATATTTTTAGATTATACTCATTTCAGCAAGTCGGGGCGCAGTCGTTTTGTCCGCTCCATGGCCTGGTCAAATTCCCATTGTTTGATTTTCGCTTCGTTTCCGCTAAGAAGTATTTCGGGAACCTCCCATCCTTTGTAGTTCCTTGGGCGTGTATAGATTGGAGCCGAGAGCATGTCGTCTTGGAAACAGTCGGAGAGTGCACTCTGTTCGTCGCCGATAACTCCCGGAACTATTCTGACAACAGCGTCTGCGATGATAGCCGCTGGCAGCTCGCCTCCCGTCAGAACATAGTCGCCGACGGATATTTCTCTGGTGATGAGGTGGTCGCGTACTCGTTGGTCGATGCCTTTGTAGTGTCCCGCCAATATAATAAGGTTGCCACCCAGTGACAGTTCGTTGGCTATCTTTTGGTTGAATGGCTCGCCATCGGGTGATGTGAAAATCACCTCGTCATAGTCACGTTCTTCTTTCAGTGCGCTGATGCATCGGTCGATGGGCTCAATCTGCATCACCATGCCTGCTTGTCCTCCGAAGGGATAGTCATCCACACGCCTCCATTTGTCCTGAGTGTAGTCGCGTAGATTGTGCAAGCGAATCTCTGCAAGCCCTTTCTTCTCAGCTCTTGCCAATATGCTCTCATGCACAAAGCCTTCAAGCATTTCCGGTAAAACAGTGATGATATCTATTCTCATATACAGCTACAAAGTTAACAAATATTTCATTAGAGGCATTAATGATTAGGAATTTTTTGTAACTTTGCAGCCAAATTTTAATACCAAACATATAAACCTATGAAAAGAATCTTTTCCCTCGCCATTGTTTTGATGGCAGCTTTTGCCTCGGTACAGGCTCAAAACGTACAATTACACTATGACCTTGGTCGCACCCTCTATGATGATTTGGACAGTCGTCCATCTGTCACCACTACGGTAGAGATGTTCAAACCAGACAAATGGGGCTCGACTTTCCTCTTCACCGATATTGATTATAAGAACGATGGCGACGTGGGCGCCTATTGGGAGATTGCCCGCGAGTTCAATCTGTCAAAGAATAAACGCTGGGCAGCCCATGTGGAGTATAATGGCGGTCTTGTCTCCGGAGAAGTGCCAGCCGGCTATTATGCCAACCGTTTTCAGCACGCATTCCTCGCTGGCGGGGCATGGAACTGGGCCAACAAGGACTTCTCGAAAACTTTCAGCGTGCAGCTGATGTATAAATATTATTTCAAGAATGCGCATACGGGTGTCAGTCCATTCAGCGGTTTCCAGTTGACCGAAGTGTGGGGAGTGAATTTTGCCAAAGGGCTCTGTACGTTCTCCGGCTTCTGCGACCTGTGGTACGACCCGACAGTAAATGGTAAACTCATTGTACTTTCCGAACCGCAGTTCTGGTTCAATATGAACACCTTGAAAGGCTGGGATAAAGTCAACTTGTCTCTCGGTTCTGAAATAGAAATCAGCAACAATTTCGTGTGGAACGACAAGGGTAGGAATAATAAGTTTTATGCCATCCCGACCATAGCGGCTAAGTGGACTTTCTAATGTTCATGGCGCCTAATCCCTTTTGGCCTGCTGCCGATTCGCATGCAGTTTGTTATGTGAGGTACAAGTCATGGGAAATCAGGGATTGAGTTGTTGAGATGATGAATGGCCAAAATTCTTTGCAAAGACTTTTCTGTTGCAGAGAATTTTGGTCATTATTGTTTTTATTGTTGCTGTCTGCCAAACTTCTAAAGTCATGCCGGGCAAAATTTATTGGTGTTCTTTTAGAACTTTAGCGGGCACCCATGTTTTATGTCTGTTAATCCGTTGACTTTTAAGTGGTTGCGAGAAGCGATGCGAAAGGTCAGCTTTTGCAAGGCAATAGCTGACCTTTCGCATGGTGATGGCTAACCTTTCGCAGTGAGGATCATGATTTCTGGAATTTCATGGCACCGCTACCGCATGATAAAGTTGAGCGGTTTCAGAATCACCCTACGATTCTACCGTCGAAAAGATGGATGATGCGATGTGCCTGAGCAGCGTCATGCTCGTTGTGGGTTACCATTACGATGGTTGTTCCCTCTTGATTAAGCTCTGCCAGCAGTCGCATCACTTCCGCACCGTTCTTCGAGTCGAGGTTACCAGTCGGCTCATCGGCAAGAATCAGTTTCGGACCGAATACCACTGCACGGGCAATGGCAACGCGTTGTTGCTGACCGCCACTCAGTTGGTGAGGAAAGTGTTTCGCACGGTGAGTGATCTGCATTCGCTTCATGATTTCTTGAACTTTTTCCTTACGTTCGGCTTTGGGCATGTTGAGGTAAGTGAGCGGAAGCTCAATGTTTTCCTCGACGTTGAGCTCATCAATGAGGTTGAAACTCTGGAACACGAAGCCAATCTCGCCTTTGCGCACATCGGTGCGTTCTTTCTCTTTCAAATCTGACACCACCGTGTCGCCCAGGACATATTTGCCGTTTGTGGGATTGTCGAGCAACCCAAGAATGTTGAGGAGTGTTGATTTGCCGCATCCTGAAGGCCCCATGATAGCAACAAATTCTCCATTTTCCACTTCGAAACTAACACTGTTGAGTGCAATTGTCTCTACTTCTTCCGTGCGGAACGACTTGCTAAGCTTGTCAACTTTAATCATAATTATATTGTTTTTTATTTTGAAATTAGAATTCTGTATATTGAATAATTTGTTTTAATCACCTAAATAAGATACTTCTCATTCTTGAAACTGAATGTTTGAACTTCAAGAATCCAAGATTGTTTATTCTTGTTTTAAGTAATTTACCGGATTGCTGTTGGCTACCCGTCGGCAATTCAATGTCACGATTACCGCCACGATGAGCAACACGCATACGGTGGTAACCAAGAATGTCCACACAGAGAGTGTGATTCTGTTCCCGTAGAGTTGCAACCAGTAAGCACTCACGAAATACGAGGCCAACGAGCCAATGATTGTTGCCGGGATTGCAGTGAGCATTATGCCTCGCTGAAAAATGCGGATGATATCCAGAGCTCGTGCTCCGTTTACTTTTCGGATGGCGATTTCCTTATGGCGGCGATTCACTTCGTCGTTTACGTACCCCACGAGGCCCGTCAATGCAATCAGGAGTGTGACGAAGCCTGCAACCATCACTCCATTCCTGAAATTCCTTGTTGATGTATATTGCAAGTTCTTTGTGTTCTCCAGACTTTCTACTATTACTGTCTTGCCAGGGAAGAAACGTTGCAGCCGGCTCTGAATCTCGTTGAGGGTCCTGACGCTGAAATCGGAAAGCCGGATGAGAAGATAGTTGTTCATCTCGTTGGCGGCACGTCGATAGAACATTACAGAAGGTTTATCGTACTGATAGTTCTCCGCATCCCCAATAAGAATGTCTTTATACACTCCGATAATTGTAATCGGGTCTTGATTCCCCTCACCGCTATGTTCTGAAATGATGACCTTCTTTCCAACGACATCTTTCCAACCGCGAAGTGCATTCATCCTTTTTGCAAAACTTTCGCTCACCATAACTTGTTTCAAACTATCTGAACAGTGCTCAAATTCCCGACCAGCGACGATTGGTATGTCCATTATTTTGAAGTAGTTGTCGCTCACGGAATAGAAGTCGGCTATGTTGAACAGCTCTTCATGCTCACCGGGCACCTTAACGCAGTTGCCACTATAACAATTGAGAGGTAAGGTGTTGCATGCCGTAATATCCTTAACCGTCCCCATTTTTTTGATTTCATCAATCGCTATTTCCCGCTCTTTGGCCGACAAGGTGCCGATTCTCACCATGGCGATATTTTTGCATTGGTAGCCCAAGTCAAAGTTTACGGTATGGTGATATTGCAAGCTGACTACGAAAAGCAGGCCCAAAAGGAAACTGACCATTGCGAACTCTACTCCCAACAGCGCTACTTTCCAGTGATGGCGAGCCTCTGCATAGCCTCGAAATGCAATGGCCACAGGCATACGGTCGTAGAGAATGCCTGGCACGATTCCGCCAATGATGAGGACTATTACAACAATGGCAATCAATATCCATGAGCCACGATTGAGAATCAGTACGCTTATTGGAGCGGAAAGCATTTGCTCAATGGTGCCTTTAGTTGCCCAGAGGAGAATTATCCCAAGTGTAAGAGCCAGTAGAATGTGAATAAATGTTTCGCCGAAAGTGATGCCGAGGATAGCCTTCCGACCAGCTCCGTAGCATTTTCTTACTGCCATTTCCCTTGCTCGGCTCATCATGTTGCCAATGACAATCAGTATGTAATTGAGTATGGCGGCCGAAAGGATGACAAGAGCCAGAAGTGAGAGAATCCAAAACATCTGTTTCACGTTCTGCTGGCTGGTGTAATAATGCGAAATAGGTGTGAGCATGAAGTCTATTGTTATGCCTGATTGCTTCATTTCCTTGACGGGGAAATGAGTCAGTATCATATTCTTTACGAGCGGTCTGAGAGCATCTGGATTTGTTCCCTTGCACAATTTCACATAACTTAGGTAGCGGTCGTTTCCGAGAAGATTGTCGGAGCCATCGAAACTGAAACTTTCTTGCGACTTCATTGCGCCGATGACATCGAAATTGTGGAAAGAAGAGTTGTGCGGATAATCCTCAAATACACATGCAATCGTAAGTTTCAAATCAGCCATCTCAAGTGGAGTAATCTGCTTTCCCAACACATTTCCGCCCAGTCGCTCGGCAAACGAGCGTGTGACGCCGCAGCAGAAAGGTTCGTTGAGTGCTTTTTCTGCATCACCAGCGATAATCTCTGTTGGGAACATCTTGAAGAAGCAACTGTCCGTCAAGTAGATATCGGCATTCAACCGCTTCTTGTCGTTTGTTTCCACTTCACCGGTTACGAGCGGATTTACCCTTGTTGCCAATTCAACCTGTGGAATTGTCTTCATCATCAACGGAGCCACACCGCCGGGAGTTTGACTTCCCTCCGTGTATTCCTGTTCTTTCATTTGAAAACCTTCAGTGACGCGACAGATGCGCTTATGGTCTGGAAACGACTGGTTGTAGGTCTGTTCATAATATATTTCAGCAATAATCACCGCGCTGATGCTCAGACCGAGAGTCAGACAAAGAATCTTTACAATGTTGTGTTGTCCTTTTCGTGGGATATTGCTTATAGCATTGGTAATAATTTTTTTCATCTTTATTCTTGTTTGATATGTTTAATAGGGTTTTCATTGCTTGCAATATAGCTCTGGATGGATACGGACGCCAAGGCTATGAGCATAACGGTGATTCCCGAAACGATAATCCAAGGCCACCAGACGATACGGTAACTGTAGTCGCTTATCCATTCTGAGACGAGGATCCATGTCAACGGCGCACTGATAATGAACGCGATTCCTACGTAAGCGATGAAAGTGCAGATGAGCTTCTTCCTGATTTGGTTGCTTGTTGATCCGAATATCTTACGGAGTGCAATCTCCTGACTACGCTGTTGTATGAAGTAGGTTGACATGGCGATGAGTCCGAGAAGGGAAATCAGAATGGTAATGAATGCAAAGATAGAAACGATGTTCGTTATTTGCTGTTCCTTTTCAAACTCAGTTTGTATGTAGTCTTCAACCAACGGATGACTCTCGTTTAACTCTTCGTGATAGACTTCCTTGAAGATTTTTTGAATCTCTTTGTAAGCATCTAAGGGATTTCCTTCCACTTGTATGGTAAGATTCCATGGGTGGTCGAGCTTTTCTTCGATGCCTACAAGCAATGGCTTATTGGCTTCTGTGAGAATATTGTTGAGATGAAGCTCGCTAAGGACGCCTCCAAATGACGCTTCTGGGTCAATCCCCATAAACCCGAATTTCTTGAATAACTCACTCATATGCGTTTCTGTTGGGCTCATGTTCAGTGCTCCCAGTGCGGGTGTGTTGGCAAATACCACCGGATAATGGGCAATGTGATGATTGTTTGTCAACGCAAGACCGTAGATGCTCATGAAGTTCATGTCGCCCACTAACAGTTGGAAAGAATAGCTCTTACCCTGTTCAACAATGGTGTTGTTATTGCCTCCGTCTTGTGGTGTTCCCATTGAAGCTGCGACGAGCGAAACTGATGGAAGCTGTTTGATTTTCTCAATGAACACGGGATATTCCTTGCTGTTGAAGGCATGGTATTGCGTAAGACAGATGAGTTTGTGCGTCTTGAAACCTAATGGGGCTGAAGTCAAATGTCTAGTTTGAAAAGTCATGACGAGTGCACTTGCCAGCATTATTATTGTGATGACATTCTGTAGGATAATAAAAATCTTACTCAGGACCATCTTGGTGCGTTGTCTGAAGGTGCCTTTCACCACTTCGATAGGTTTTGCTCTGGACATGACCAGGGCAGGGAAAGCGCCTGAAAGAGCCCCGATTAGCACTATTGCGATGATAGCAATGATGATGAATACAGGTTCCTTGAGAATGCTCATGTGTATCGGTGTGTTGAGCAAGCGTCCTGTAATAGGGGCGAAGAGTAGGGCGAATGCAATGGAAATGGTGAAAGACAAGGCGCAAAGCATGGTACTTTCCATCATCAGTCTCATAATGATATTTTTCCGGTTTGCACCGAACAGTCGGCGGGTGGCAATCTCACGAGAGCGGTAGCCCGATTGTGCTACGGTAAGATTGATGTAGTTCATTACTGCAAAAAGCAAAATAACGAGTCCTACGACAAAGAGAATGTTTACCATCTTGCTGTTGCCGATGTTCAGATTGTCATTGTATCTTTCCAGTTGTGTGAAGTGCAGCTTGTTCAGTGGCGTCAATATGACTTTGTGACGGTTGTTGTCACCTTTGAAATGCTCCCAGAACGTTTCAATAAAATTGGTGAACTCGTCCTCCCTTCCGAGCATTTCCGTTCCCTTTCTTACTTGAAGGAATGAGCTACATCCAGTTGAGTTGATGATATTTGGGAACAATTCATCAGTATCTGCAGCATTCAGATACTTGTTCCAATAGAAATTGATAATAATATCTACCTTGCTGTTGACAATAGTATTGTCGAAGTCTTTGACTATGCCCGTTACACGAAAGCGAATACTGTCGTTCCCTACTATTTCCTTTCCGAGTGCGTCTGCATTGCCGAACCATTTATTGGCAAACTGCTCGGTAATGACTGCGCTGTTTCTCTCTTTCAGGCAAGTCTTTCTGTCGCCTTCAATTAGTGGAAAGTCAAACATGTTGAACAAACTGGAGTCGGAGAGCATCGTAACGACATTCTTGTATTCGCCTTCCTTTTGCAATCTCAGTAAACTGACAATAAATCCGCAGGTGTTTTCTATTTCCGGATAGTGTTTCTTGAATTGTTTTAGTACGGCATGGTGCAAGCCCAGTGCCTTGCTGCCGTCCTCAGGAAATTCAATTCCCAAGGTGTAAATCTGTTCTGCCTTGTCGTGTTGATGGTCGATACTGCGTTCCTGCCAAGTATAGATGCCTATCAATATAACGAACATCAGCGAGATGCTAAGTCCGAATACATTGATGGCTGCATAGGCTTTATTCCTCGAAAGGAAGGTAAAGTAGGATTTCAGATTGAATAATTCCTTCATCTTGATATATCTATTGTTTTAGTATTAATATTTCGTTGTCCTTGTAACTTTCGTAACCACTTGTTATGACACGCTCTCCGGGTTCCAGACCTTCAAGAACTTCGTAGTATTCGGGGTTCTGTCGTCCGATGCGGATGTTGCGTCGATAAGCTTTCTGCCCATTCTTGTCAAGCACGAATATCCAGTTGCCACCCGTGACGCTGTAGAAAGTACCCTTCGGTATGAGGATAGCCTTCTTTGATTCGCCAAGTTTCAGGTCGATGTAGTAGGTTTGTCCCGTTCGGATGTTCAGAGGACGGTTGCCACTGAATACGAATTCAACCTTGAATCGTCCTTCTTTTACTTCGGGAAACACTTTGCGAACAACAAGCTGATAGCGTTTTCCGTTCTGCTCAAAGACAGCTGTCAACCCTTGATGCACCCGGTCTATGTAGTGCTCGTCCACCTTTGCTTCAACTTTGTAGTCGCTCAAGTCGTTGATTACCCCAATTTTCTGTCCGGGAGTGATGCTCTGTCCAAGCTCTATGTCCAACTGTCCCACCTCGCCATCTATCTGTGAGCGTACGTTGAGGCGCTCTTTTCGTTGACGAACCAGTTGCACGTTGCGCATCATTGACGTGAGGTTGTCATTCATCTGGTCAACCTGAGAGTGTCGCAATTGTGCGTCTCTGCTGATGCGTTGTTGTATCAGACGGTTCTTTTTCACCGCCAGCTCATAGTCCTCCTTCGCCTTTAGGTATTCCTCACGACTGTTGAGCTCTTCCTTCTGCAAAGAAGCCTGATGGTTGTAGCTCCTCTTTTTCGATTGTACATCCATGGATAGTTGGACCGCCTCGTTACTGTTGTTGAGTTGGTCTTGTTGCATCGAAATCTGAGTGTTGCGGAGCATGTTCTGCTTCTCGGCGAGTTCACTCTCGGCATTGAGTATTTCCAAGTCGAGATTGCTGTTGCTCAGGCGTACGATGACTTGCCCTTTGGCGACGTGTTGTCCTTCTTCTACCATTTTTTCCATGACCACACCACCTTCTTCAGGTGAGATTTGTACGACCTGAATGGGGATAACGTTGCCATCGACACTCACATAGTCGTCGAATTGAGATTGTCTGACGGCTCCGATGCTCAGTCCCCGCGCCTCAACTTTCAAGGTTGACGAAATATTGTTCAGTGCCAGCCACAACACCGCTGCGGCAATGACGGCTCCGCCTCCTATCCAAGCCCAGTACTTGCGTGGGATGAGAAATTTCTTTTTCTTTATTTCGATATCCATAGCTTCTTTCCTTTGTAGTAATTCACCAAACGTTGTTTCATGTTGAGCATCAGCTGCATTTGCAAGAGTTTTATGCGACTTCCCAATAATGACTGTGCGGCCGTGTGCAGGTCGAATGTCGATAGCATTCCCTCTTCGAACTTGCGGGCTGACAGGTGGTAGGCGAGCGAGTCGGCCTCAACTTTCTTTCTCATCTGTGCAACCTCGTGTGCATACCCATTGCGGTCGATAACGGCCTGTGCTATCTCGTCGTATAATTTCCTGCGTGTGTCGTTGAGTGCCAGTTGGGCCTCCTCCCATTCAGTTTTCGCCTTGCGTGCCGACCGCCATGCGGTAGGATTGAAAACGGGGATGGAAAGCGACAGATAGACGTATCTACCCATATTGTTGCTCAACTGCTTGCCGAAAGCCTCTGCGCCATAGCTCTCTTGTGAAAGGTTTTTATAGTAACTGGTGTTGATTCCCAATCCCAACGATAGTCTGGGAAGGCGCTGGCTCTTTTGAATCAGATAGTCGTAGTGGGCATTCTGCACGTCAAATTCTGCGTTCTTCACTGCCGGAGCTTCTGTCATGAATGACTCGTAGATGGTGTTGGCATTATCCATTTCCACTCCATCCACATTGATTGTCGTGTCCAATGCCAATGAGTCCTCAATGGGGAAGTTCATTTCCGACTTCAAGGCCATCAGCGCCAACTTTGCCTGATTTATCTGATGGAGCAGTTGGAAGTCGTCTTCTGCCACCTGACTCTCCATCTGCACGACGTCGGGCTTTGCCTTCTCGCCCAGTTCGTATAGCCGTTGTGTTTTGTAGAGCAGAGCCTTGCTGTCCGATAGTTTTCGTTCAGCAAGGTTTATGCTCTTCTCATTGTATATGGCTTCTACAAATTTCGTCATGATGGCGATAGCCTTTTCGTCGGCAAGTTTTTGAAGCGTGGTCTCGCTGTTGGCATGTGCGAGTCTCGCCTGCCTGAAAGCGTTGAGCGTTCTTCCGCCGTCGAATAGGCTCATCTCAGCGTTGATGCTGTAATAGTTGTTGAAGGTTGTGATGGTGTTGTAGGTGTTTGTCTCAGGGTTGATGTTGCGTCCCCAGCTGTATTGCCCTGATATTTGTGCGCTGACGGTAGGCAGGAATGCCAACTTGGCCGTTTTCGCATCGTAAGCTCTTTGGTTGTTCTCCATGTTTTGCCTGCGAATGCTGACGGAGTGCTCAACGGCGAATTGCATACAGCGGTCCATTGTCCACAATTCCTGAGCCTCGGCGGCGATTGTCGAAAGGCATAATAGCAATATGTAGCAGCTTCTATTCATATTCTGGGCTTCTGTCGGACTCGTCTATTGAATAATGTATATGATTTTTCTGTATTCCGCTTTGTCGGAACTTCCTTTTTGCAGTATGCTCGGCACGGAAATAATCTGCTTCTTGACCAACAAATCAACGATGTCCCACATCATTTCGTGATAGAGCACGACTTTTGCGTAGTTGTCATTGTCGAGCTTTCCTATTTCTTTCATTTTCCCTATGCCCTCCGAAAGTCCCTTGGCATTCTTCATTAGGATGGGAATTGCGGCGGTATTGATGTCAGACTCCTCGTCTTCCATGCTGATGACGGGAATCCTGACGTTGCCTTTTTCATCGACCAATCCGAAAGCGCTCAGGGCCTTTGCCAGATTGACGTCAAGTATTCTTCCGTTTGCCTTAACCTCCTTGCTGAATTGGGTCAACAGTTTTTGGTCTGGATAACTCTTTAAATAGCTGTTCCATGTTATCGAGACACCGTCGGAGCTGTTCGTTCCGTAAGTTTGTGTGTTGCGTGGGGCAAACTGTGTGAAGATGATACCGTCCCATAATTTCTGATGACTGATAGCTTGCTTTTTTGGAGTGATGAGCCCCCAGTTCAGGAAATCAAGCACATAGGAGAATGTCAGGCTGAAGGCATTGTCTTTTAACCCCTTGCTTTCCAACACCTTAACGAAGTTCCTGTAGTCTGCTTCAGAGTCCTTGAAAGTCTTTTCGGCCAGCTGCCGGCTTAGGTTTCTTATCTGTGTGGTTTGGCTTTCGTCAAAAATCGGCATCGTGGTCTTCAGCGCTGTGTCCTTCTCTTCTATGAATCCGGCGAGTTTCAGGATAGCAAGCTGGCTCTCATTGAACCGTATTCCCTTGTCGTTTAGTTGCTTTCTGGTCATCGGAGTACGCAGATTGTACATTATTTCCCAGTTGTTGTCAAGATTGATGTAATAGAAAGGGTGGTGTTCCTCAAAGCTGCAAAATGCAATGCTCTCCCAGTCATTAAAGGGACGCAACGTGTCTTGTGCTTTCAGCTGCATGAAAACCATGCACATGATAACTGATAGTAAGATGGGCTTTTTCATTTAAAATCTATTTGTTTTATGTTTTATAATGCCAAGTGTGTGCCAAAAACATAATTTATTGATATATAGTGATTTGTGAAAATACAATCCTTTGTCTTGTGTCAAAAAAATGGACAATGTTGCCTATATTTTTGACACCCGACAGGACAAAACACACTTCTGTTTTCAGCGTCAATCATGCGATTGAGCATGATTTGAAAAATCTTGACAGCCAAAGAATTTGGAGGTGATTTGTAACAGATTGATTATCAGTGTCATGAATAACCAGTTGCCATAGGTCAACTTTCGTGCCTCAAAAGCTGACCTTTTGCACGATGAAAGCTGACCTATCGAATTGTGAAAGATAAGGTGTCGGGTGCTGAATGGCGAAATAATTTTACAAAAGCCTTAAATCTTCCGAAGCCCCGCATTGCCCAACCATGATGGAGAAGTTTGCCAATGGCTGAAATGGAATCAGCATTGAGGAGGAGTTGGGAAAGCCTATTCGGAATATTGTATAATTTTTTGACAGACGCTTGATGCTTTTGAGAAAAAAGAATAACTTTGCAACATCATGAAACAAGGTACTATACTAATAATTGACGACAATAGAAACATCCTTACAACGGTGAAAATACTCTTGGAAGATGTTTTCCAAAGTATTATCACCATTGCCAATCCTGAAAACATTCCGGCGCGACTGCGCGAGGATTCTCCTGATGTGGTGCTGCTTGACATGAATTTCCGCAGTGGAATCAACAACGGAAACGAGGGATTGTATTGGTTGCGTGAGATAAAGAAGGCAATACCAACGGCCGAAGTCGTGCTGTTCACGGCCTATGCCGATATCGAACTCGCTGTGACGGGCATCAAAGAAGGAGCTGCCGACTTCATTGTGAAACCTTTCGACAATGCCAAACTCGTAGAGACGCTTACAACTGCCTACCAAAAGACAAGAAAACAGGTGCCGAGGACCTTGTCTGGCGAGGGTGGTAAGATGTTTTGGGGAGACTCGCCGGCAATGGAACACCTTCGTTTGATGGTGGAGAAAGTGGCCGCAACAGATGCCAACATCCTGATTACGGGCGAGAACGGTACGGGAAAAGAGGTGTTGGCCAATGAGATACACCGCTTGTCGGGTCGGAACGCAAGGACAATGATGCCCATTGACATGGGTGCGATTACGGAAACGTTGTTCGAAAGCGAGCTTTTCGGACACGTCAAGGGGGCGTTCACCGATGCTAAGGCCGACAAACCCGGCAAGTTCGAGTTGGCGGAGGGTAGCACACTGTTTCTCGATGAGATAGGAAACCTCAGCTATGTCTTGCAGGCGAAGTTGCTGACGGCACTGCAAAGGCGCTGCATCGTGAGAGTTGGCGGAAGCAAACAGATACCAATAGACGTCAGGCTGATTTGCGCGACCAACTGCGACTTGCAGAAGAAGGTGGCAGAGGGTAAGTTCCGTGAGGATTTGCTCTACCGCATCAATACGATTCATCTGCATCTGCCCGCGTTGCGTGAGCGGAAAGGCGATGTTGCGGCACTGGCGAGGATTTTTCTACGTCGGTATGCAATCATGTACAACAAGTCCGACATGGCGTTTTCTCGGCAGGCGGAGGAAAAAATCAACTCACTGCCGTGGTATGGCAATGTCCGTGAGCTGCAACATGCTGTCGAAAAGGCGGTGATACTGGGTAGTGGCAGCACGATAGACGAGGACGATATCGATGGTGGCGCAGGTTGCAAGGAGAAACCGATGGAGGATATACGCACACTCGATGAGATGGAGCGGAGGCTGATTGAGAAAACCATCTGCAACTGTGACGGGAACCTGTCACAAGTGGCATTTCAGCTGGGCATTTCCCGTCAGACATTGTACAACAAGATAAAGCGTTACGGATTATAGAAGCATGGGAATCGAAGTTGTCATATTGTTGTTACTATTGGTCATGGCTGTCATCGCCTATGTCCGTCTGTGGCGACGCTACCAACGGAATATACGCAAGGTCTCGTTCATGTTTGGGGCATTGGACAGTGGAGATTATTCATTCCGTTTCCCAGAGGAAGCGGCGAAAGGCGATGAGCTGTTGTTGAACTCCTCGCTCAATCAGGTAAAAGCCATCCTTCAGCACGCACGCGATGAGCAAATTGAACGTGAAAAATACTTTGAGCTGATACTCGATTCTGTGGATACGGGCATTCTGGTCATCGAAGAGGAACGTGGAGTGGTGCTTCGCAGCAATCAGGCTGCGCGTGACTTGTTGCAGATGGAGGCAATTCCCCACATCAACAAGATAAAAGATAAACTCGTGGGATTCTCCATTCGTGAGACGCACACCGTTCTCAAGGGACGTCGGGTGCGTATCATAGGATTCAGCGACATCAAGAGCGAGCTTGCCAATCAGGAGATTGACAGTTGGGTGAAGCTTATTCGTGTGCTCACCCATGAAATCATGAATACCGTGACACCGGTCATCTCCCTTAGCGACAAACTATTGAAGAACTCGCAGGGAGAACAGCACGATGGGTTGGTGGTAATTAACAGGACGAGCAAGGAACTGGTACAATTTGTCGAGAATTATCGCAAATTCACCCATGTCCCGTCGCCCCGTCCGGAGTTGTTCTATGTCGGTCCTTTCTTGGAACGAATGGTGAAGCTTGTTCGGCCGCTGCTCAAACAAGGTGTGGAGATCGACCTTGATGTCACGCCTGACGACTTGTTGGTTTATGCTGATGAAGGTCTCGTCAGCCGTGTTGTGAGCAACATTCTGAAGAATGCTTCCGAGGCTGTTGATGAGGGTGGACGCATTGAGGTGCGTGCTTTCAGCGATGAGCAGGAATCGGTAGTTTTCGACATCTCAAACGATGGTCCTCTGATTCCCGACGATGTGGCATCACACATCTTTGTTCCGTTCTTCACGACAAAGGCTGAGGGAAGTGGTATCGGACTCTCTATTTCACGTCAGATTATGAGGGTCAGCAATGGCTCGCTTACCTTGGTTTCGGATGAAAGAAAGCGGTTGACCACTTTCCGGTTGGTATTTAATTAAACCCAAACCGGTCAGCATTGTTTCTGATAACGGTTTGGGTCTGTTCTTTCTCCTCTGATAGAATGTGTGGCTTAGGAGATTTCTGCAGTTTCTATTGCTTCAGTAATTTCAGGTGAATCGCTCTATAAACTGTTCCTCTGAGATAATCTCAATGCCGAGTTGCTTTGCTTTTTGATTCTTTCCGGAGGTACTGTTTGTGTTGTTGTTGATGAGGAAACTGGTGGATTTTGATACGCTGCCAGTTACCTTTCCTCCTTGGCTCTCAATATAAGCTTTCAGTTCGTTGCGGTTTTTGTAGTGTTCCACATCTCCCGTCACAACAAACGTGAGTCCTTGGCACAGTGTGCCTTTGTGTTTCGTAGAAGTTTGCGAGATTTCGAGCTGCGGAAGCAAGTCGTCAAGTTGTTTTTGATAGTTGGTATCTTGCATCCAGCCCACGAAACTTGAGCTTTTCTCAGGCCCGATGCCGTCGATTGTTGAAAGAAGGGTAGGGTCTTTTGCCGTTCTGGCTTTGTCAATGAGTTCAGATAGGGGATAGGCGGCGAGCAGACGGGTGCAGACATCTTGTCCGATGAGCGGTATGTTGAGAGCGAAAAGTAACTGTCGGGCTTCCACTTTACGTGCCTTCTCAATGGCTTTCAGCAAGTTGGCCACGCTCTTTGCTCCGAATCCATCCATAAGACGCAACTCATTGGCATGCTCTTGGAGCTGGAAAAGGTCGGCATATTCGCTCACCCAGCCAAGATTGATAAACTTCTGTACGGTCTGTTCTGACAATCCGTCTATGTTGACACCTTCTTTCGATACGAAACGGGCGAATTTTTTCAGTTGTTTGGCAGGGCAGTCGGTGTTGGTGCAGTGAAGCGTCTTGGTGCCACTGCTCTCGCTTTCGACGACTTCCGTCCGTGCTTTGCAGACAGGACATGAGTCGGGGACGGCGAAAGTTCCCATCTTTTCCACTACATTGATAACCTTCGGGATAATCTTGTTGGCTTTAATCACATCAATGCGTGTGCCTTTGTCGCCGATGCCTAACCGTTCGCACTCTGAGATGTTGCAAAGGCTCGCACGTCTGACGGTCGTTCCCTCTAATTCTACTGGTCTGAACACGGCGACGGGTGAGATAGTGGAGGCTGCGCATGACCATTCAATATAATCAAGCTCAGTCTCTGCGCTCTCATCCTGCCATTTGAAGGCATAGCCGGCCCGCGTTGCGTGATGACCTGTCACCGAACCGCTTGCCGCATATTCGGTATCATCATACGAAATGACAAGTCCGTCAACAGGATAGGGATTGGTACGGTTAATGACAAGTTCAGACCATTTGCCTATAACCTTATCTATATTGTCGAGAGTAGGAGTCGCAATCAACTCGTGTTCTACGGTTTTAAAGCCGTTTGACTCAAGAAATTCCATCTGTTTCCCCCACGAATTGATGTCCTCCTCGCTATAAACGAGTGTGAAAGGTATCCAGCGGATGTGTCGTGCCTTAACTTCGTTCACGTCTTTCAGCGTCAACGAACCTGAAGCAAGGTTGCGGGGATTGGCATATTCCTCATCGGCCTCCATATTAAATTGCTCGAAATCAGCATAGCTTATCACCGCCTCGCCTCGTATTACCACATGACCCTTATTGCTGATGGTGGGCAGAATGCCATCAATGGCTTTGCTCAGGTGGGTGATATTGGTGCCAACATGTCCATTCCCACGTGTCACCACCTTTGTTAGTGTACCATTGTCATAAGTGACAACAAGCGTCAGTCCATCGAGTTTCCATGAAAGCCAGATCGGACGATGTTCCGCCCACTTCACAAGGTCTTCTATCTTTTTGGTTTTTGCGAGCGAAAGGGTGGCAAACTCATGCTCTTCCTTTGCGCCGGCTACGTCATCGGCGCTGACATTTATGGTCGGGGAATCCGGAAGGATAGTGCCAGTCTCTTCTTCCAGCTTCTTCAGCTCGTCGAAGGTAGCATCCCATTCATGGTCGGACATGAACTCGCCCTGTCCATTGTAATAAGCGTCGGACGCTTGGTTGAGCCTTTCGACGAGGGCCTGCATGACTTTGAGTTGATTTTCTTGCATAACTATTGGTGATTGTTAATCAAAAAAGATGTGGAATTTCATGGCCTGTTTTTGGAAGTCTAATACATTGAGTAGCTTCCTCCGTCACTCTCACAATATTTCCGCAGCAGTTCTTGGATGAATTCTGCATTCTTGCGGACCGTTGTCTCATTGCCATCGTAGCCGTTGATGAGTACTACGAGATGCGTGGTGTTGATATCTATCTTCGTGCGTTCGTTGTCAGAAGTGGGTGTTCCTACGCCTCCTTGAGCGTCACGATATACTGGGAGTCCATGAATGTTGATGTAGCCGCGTCCGATACCTTCGTATGGTTCTCCTTCCTTGCCAATGCCGAGGGTGAGTTTGTTGCCCACAAACTTGCCGGCATCAAAACCGCCGATACTGTATCCGTAGGCAATGGAGGCGAGATTGACAAGATCTACCAGCGTGTCGATTTGGTAAAGTTCCTTGCCTTGTAACATACGGCGGATCAGCGACTCCGAAGCTGGCCTATAACGCGAGGGATCTTTGCCGCAAGCACGATATACTTTGCGTGTCGCAGCTATCCCTGAAAGCTCTTTCAGACTTTCTGTTGTCAGTTCATTCCTGAACTTTTTGCCAAGGGAGTTGATCTCTTCCCACAAGGCTTGGCAGTATTTAGAGTTTTTCACCTGTGCATCGACGCATGCGCCAACGAAGTTTGGGCATACGGTTTCAATCTCTTTGCTTACTATAACCTCCATAACATGTCGATTAATTTCTTATCTGCCTCAGTCCATTCCAGGGAAGAAAATTCCTCTGTTGTGAGCCATTTTGAGTCCAAATGTGCAAGTAACTTGAAGTTATTGTTGCGTGCCATACATTCGTATGCTGTTAGATTGATGATGAAATCTGGGTACTCATGTTTGATAGTTCCAAGTCGGCGCCCTACAAAGATATCCCAATCCATTTCCTCTCTTATCTCCCGTCGCAGAGCTTCGTAGTCATTTTCGTTGTCTTCCACCTTTCCGCCTGGAAATTCCCAGTGCTCCGCCGTGTAAGAAGGACCTTTACGCAATCTCTGTGTGCAGAGATATTTGTCACCATCACGCATGATGGCGCACACAACATTCATTCTTTTCTTTTCCATGTCACATTGATTTTGCTACAAATTTACTATAATTTATGGAAAATGCCATTCAATTTCAGAAAATTCCCTCAACAATTCTTTATGACTGATAACTTTTGATTATCTTTGCGTTTGTTTTAAATTTATATGAAAAATGTCAACTCTAACAATTACAATTATTGTCGTCTTCGTTTTGGGCTACGCACTGATAGCTACAGAAAGCTTGACGAAAATCAACAAGGCCGCTATTGCATTGTTGATGTTTGTATGCTGCTGGACCCTCTATGTGCTTGACCCTGCTCCTTTTGTGCAGTTGATGCATCCTGACTTCAAAGGTGTGGGAGAGGAAGTTACACAGTTCGTGAACGACGTGATAACCCATCATTTGGGTGATACGGCAACGACCTTGTTTTTCTTGATGGGAGCCATGACTATTGTTGAGATAGTCGATCAGAATGGAGGCTTCAATTGGGTGAAAGAAGTGATGAAAACCAAGTCCAAGAGGGGCTTGATGTGGCGAATTGCCTTCATGACGTTTATTCTTTCTGCTATACTTGACAACCTTACTACAAGTATTGTGATGATTATGATCTTGCGTAAACTCATTCGCGACCACAACGACCGTATGGTTTATGCCTCGTTGATAATCATCGCTGCCAATTCAGGTGGCGCATTCTCGCCAATTGGCGACGTAACGACCATTATGCTTTGGAATGCAGGTATGATTACAGCTGCTGGTGTCACCAGTGAGATTTTCATTCCTTCGCTGGTGTCTATGGTAATTCCGGCTTTGATTCTCCAATATATGTTGAAGGGAGATATTGCCGGGAGCGTTGACACACACGAGGCTGCCAATGACGAGGCGGAATTTGATAACAAGCAGCGTAAGTCAATCTTCGTTATCGGTGTGGGCGGACTCTGTTTTGTGCCAATCTTCAAATCAATCACCCACCTTCCCCCATTTATTGGCATCTTACTCGTACTGGGTGTATTGTGGACCGTGACAGAACTTTTCTATCGCCACCTGCATCGTAAGAAGGGTGGTAGTGAGGATTTTGCCAAACGTGTAACCAACATACTGAGAAGAATAGACATGTCAACTATTCTGTTCTTCCTCGGCATATTGATGGCCGTGGCTTGTTTGCAAGAAATCGGAGTTCTGACCCAGCTGGGAGGCTCTTTGAATACTGTGTTCAATGAAAATCACTATGCCGTTACGGGCATTATCGGTGTGCTTTCGTCAATTGTCGATAACGTTCCGTTGGTAGCCGGTTGCATGGGCATGTATCCTATTCAGGCTATGGGCGATATGTCAGTAGATGGTATCTTTTGGCAGCTTCTCGCTTATTGTGCCGGCGTTGGTGGCTCTATGCTCATCATCGGTAGTGCGGCGGGTGTTGTCGTTATGGGATTGGAGAAAATCACTTTCGGATGGTATATGAAGAAAATCTCATGGATAGCTTTTGTTGGATATATTGCTGGTATTTTCTGTTATTGGCTTATCCGTACTTATATCATGACAACCCCAATCTAATTCATTTTAAAGTATCATTACCGAGGGCATCTTTCCATCTGTGGGAGATGCCCTCATGTCGTTCATGACTCTTTTTCGGGATATTTTTTATTCGAAGAAAATCGATAAGTATCTTTATTCTGATTGTTGTGCTGGTGTTTTGCAATCGATTGGAAATCAGAGTTGTATGAGTCGTTTGTTGAAAGCTCATCTTCCGCTTTGCAAAAGGTGAGCTTTGGTGTTTCAAAAGCTCACCTTTCAATTAGTGATAGATAAGCTATTGGAATGTCAGAGAAAAATCGTCACCAGATGATAGCTGTTTTTTTTATTTATAATACTAAATATCCTTGCAGAATAACTCTGAAATCGGTAAGTTTGCAGCGACAATGCAATTCAAGAATAAAGATATGAACAGATGCGAATGGGCAACAACCGACCCACTGCTGCAGAAATATCACGACGAAGAGTGGGGCATACCTGTACATGATGATCGTGAACATTACATGTATATGCTCATGGAGAGTATGTCGTGTGGGCTCTCATGGTTGTTGATGCTGAAGAAACGTGAGGTTTTCAGAGCGTGCTTTGCCAATTTCAACTATGAGAAGGTGGCACGATTCACCTCCAACGACGTGGAGCGGATAATGAATACGGAAAACATGATACGGAGTCAACGCAAGATTGAGGGCATGATTGCCAATGCGAGAGCATTCATCAAGGTGAGAGAGGAGTTCGGAACATTCGACAATTACATTTGGCGCTTTTCCAAAGGCGAGACCAAGGTCTATTCTTCGCATAAGAATAAAACATGTGTGAGTAACGCCTTGAGCGACAAGGTGTCGAGCGACTTGAGGAAAAGGGGATTCAAGTACATCGGGACGGTTATCACCTACAGTCATTTGCAAGCCATCGGAATGATTGACGATCATCAGGAAAATTGCTTTAAGTACCACGGCAAGTAACTTATTCTCAAAACTTTTTACTAACTTTGCAACTGTTATAGCGCAAACAATATTAGAAAAGTAACATAATACAATGGATTGGAAGAAATTGCAGAATGGTTCAGATATTCGGGGCATTGCACTTGAGGGAATAGAGGGTGAATATGTTAACCTTACCGACGGCGTAACGCAGGCTATAGCCAAGGCTTTCGTGGCCTGGCTCAATGAGAGGAAAGGCGAGAGGAAACATACCGTAGCCGTAGGAAGCGACTCACGTCTCTCAAGTCCTGCCCTTCGCCAGGCATTTGATGAGGGCGCATCGGGCATTGGTGCGAAAGTGATGGATTTTGGCATGGCATCGACTCCAGCAATGTTCATGTCAACGATAGACAAGAACCTGCAAGTGGATGGCGCGGTGATGGTGACGGCGAGCCATTTGCCATGGAATCGCAATGGGTTGAAGTTCTTTACCGCAGATGGAGGTCTCGACAAGGCTGACATAGCACGTATATTGGAGTTGGCACCACAGTATTTTGAAACAGGAGACGACGTTAAGGGTGATGTAGAGCAAGTTGAATTTATGGATGTTTACAGCCAGATGCTTGTCGATTATATCCGAAACGGTGTCGGAATGGGTGAACAGCCGTTGAAAGGCATGAAGATAATTGTCGATGCCGGCAATGGTGCGGGAGGTTTCTTTGCCCACAAGGTACTTGATTGCCTTGGTGCCGACACTACAGGTAGTCAGTTTCTCGACCCCGATGGGCACTTCCCCAACCATGTTCCTAATCCAGAGGATAAGCAAGCCATGGCCTCAATCTGCAAGGCGGTGACGGATAACAAAGCCGATCTTGGCATTATTTTTGACACTGATGTGGATCGCTCGGCCATCGTTGACAGAACGGGTGAGCCAATCAACCGAAATGCGCTCATTGCGCTCATCGCAACGGTGATTCTTCGTGAACATCCAGGCAGCACTATCGTCACCGACTCTGTCACTTCCGACGGACTCGCAGAATTTATTGCCAACCGCAAGGGCATCCATCATCGTTTCCGCCGTGGATATAAGAACGTCATCAACGAGTCGTTGCGTTTGAATAAGGCTGGGAAGGAATCGTGGCTCGCCATCGAGACATCAGGGCATGCTGCCCTTCGAGAGAATTATTTTTTGGATGACGGTGCCTATCTCGTGGCAAAACTCATCATCGAGGCTGCCCGACTCAGGACCGAGGGGAAAGAACTTCAAGACCTCATTTCCGACTTACGACAACCAGAAGAGAGCAAAGAAATAAGATTCAAGATTACAAATGCCGATTTCAAGGCCTACGGGCAGAAAGTTCTTGAGGATTTGCAGACAGCTGCCGCCAGTCAGGAGGGATGGAAGATCGTTGTTCCCAATCATGAGGGCATACGCGTTGCCTGTACGTCAGCTGGTGAAAGAGGATGGTTTCTGCTCCGTCAGTCGCTCCACGATCCCGTGCTTCCGCTGAATATAGAATCGGATGTTGAAGGGGGAGTTGCGCATATCGAAAATAGATTGATGAGGTTGCTCTCTTCCTATACCGACTTGAAAAAGTAGAAAGACAATGTTTCATTCATCACACCTGTTTCATTAATACGGAATATTCTATAAAAGGAGTAAAATCTCAGATAGTCACGTTGTCAACCTATTGGTAAAAGAATATAAACGGGGCTATTGCCTTTAAATGATTAAAAATCCGTACCTTTGCATTATGAGAATAACAATCGAAAACGCACGGATAGAACAGTCAACAACCATTGCCCGCATGACAATGGAAGCCATGAATCACGAGTGTTGTCAATGGTTTGCTGGTAAGGAACACTCTTTGGATGACTTCTTTGAGCTGATGAAAGAGCTCGTAGAGAGTGAAAAGACTCAATATTCATATCGTAACACTTTGGTAGCTAAAAACGATAGGAATGAAATTGTAGGCATGTGTATAAGCTATGATGGAGGAATGCTTCGTGACTTACGAAAGGCCTTTGTAGATGGGGTAAGACAATCATTTGGAAGAGATTTCTCGGAAATTCCAGATGAGACTCAGGCTGGGGAACTCTATATCGATTCGCTTTGTGTTGATAAGGACTGTCGTGGGCTGGGTATTGCAAGCCAACTTCTCAAGGCGGCCATAGAAAAGGGTAGGAATTTGAATCTTCCTACTGGCTTGCTGGTGGACAAGAATAACCCGAAAGCCGAAAAACTGTACCAAAGAGTAGGCTTCGAGTATGTTAACGACAATGAATGGGGAGGGCATGCCATGAAACATCTGGTCTTTCCGCTGTAGGTGTCAAACCATTGGCGACCTGCAGTCCACGTCTAAATAATAGAGGATAATTATTTATCTCTTTATAAACTTTGCATTATCTTTGCCATTGTAAATGGTTCACAAAATTATGCGATAAAAGGGACAGTAGTGTGAGTCTGGTACTGTCCCGCAGTAGCTATTTGGGCTGATGGATATTACAACAATATCTGGCGTAATGGACAATTAGAACTTTTTCAGCCTACCAAATGTCCATTACACCAAATTTACTTTTGTCCAATATTATCCCCTTCTTAGGTATAGTATCACACTTTTATCATATTGGCTTTCATTGCTCTATAATTCTGAATTCGAATTTCTTGCATTATCCAAGGAAATGAATTTGACCAATGAGGAAGAGCAGTGCATAGCCCAATACCAGTGAAATGAGTCCGCAAGTGAGACCTGTCTTCAACATGTCTTTCTGTTCTACCAAACCAGTAGAGTATGCAATGGCATTTGGTGGAGTAGAAATAGGCAAGCACATAGCTGTAGATGCAGCAACAGCAATACCAATGATGATGGTACTTGTTCCACCGATAGAGTCAAGTTTGTCGCCCATACCACGGCAAACAACAGCGAGGATAGGTACCAACAATGCAGCTGTGGCGGTATTTGAAATGAAGTTTGAGAGGAAATAACAGATGAGTCCTGAGATGATGAGGATGATTACAGGGCTCCATTTGCCGAATGGAATACTTTCTATGGCTGCATCGGCAAGTCCTGTCCCATTCATTCCCAGTCCAATGGCAAATCCTCCGGCCACCATCCAGATGACACTCCAGTCAATTTTCTGCAAGTCCTTGGCTGTGATGACACCCGTTACAGCAAATACTCCCATTGGAATCATGGAAACAGTGTTGGTGTCGATACCAGTCACGCTCTTTGGAATGACCCAGAGAAGAATTGTGGCGATGAATGTTGCCATAACCACCCACATACGCCAACCTCGGTGAATCTCACCTGTGATTTCCAAATGTATGGTCTTTTGGGTGAACGGGAAGTATTTAACAAGTACTCTCCAGCAGATAAACAGAAGCACGATCACCAATGGGAACATAAAGACCATCCAATGGAGGAAATCCACATTCATGTTCAGACCAGCGGGGTCGTTGAGGTATTTTTGTGCGATGAGGTTAGGAGGCGTACCTATCGGTGTTCCCATACCTCCGAGATTGGCTGCCAATGGAATTGACATGGTGAGCGCCACCCGTCCTCGCTCGTTGCTTGGAAGAGCCGCAAATACTGGAGCAAGGAAGGTTAGCATCAATGCAGCTGTGGCGGTGTTTGAAATGAACATTGAGAATAGACCTGTAATCATGAGGAATCCCAACAATACATTTTCGCTCTTGTTGCCAAATGGTCGAATAAGGTTCTTTGCGAGCAAAGTGTCCAGTCCCGACTTTGATGCTGCGATGGCGAGAATGAATCCAGCGAGGAAGAGCATAATGATAGGATCAGCAAATGAGGCCATAATCTCTTCTGAGTCCAATAGCTCACCTATGTCATCACCCTTGAAGAGTTTGAAAGAGTTTTGAGACACAGTAGTACACATGATTGTAATGATGGAGAGCGATGTTGCCCATGCTGGGATACATTCTGTCAACCAAGATAATGTTGCAAACACAAAAGTTGCAATGATGCGCTGTTGAACTACTGTCAAGCCATCAATTCCGAATGCTGATGTCGGCAAATTCCATACGATGGCCGTGACGATGATAATAGCAATTAACTCCCAAACCTTTTTCTTCTCAATTTGGTTGGTGAGTCCCGTTAATTTTTTTTCTGACATGGTATAAATAATATTGTGTTTAAATTAATTAGTCCCAGTGTTTCTTCAAAGTGGTTGCTAAATTACTAAAAAAAAACTAAAAGTGCAAAAATTAATTCTTTTTTTGTACTTTTGCATAAAATTTTTTTTACGCTATGCTTAAACAACTCTTTACGTATCTCTTTTTATTGTTGGTGTTTTGTGGTTGCAATAATAACAGGAAAGGCACATCTTCAACCCAGAACACTTCGAGTGCAGTCACTTTCAAGTATGCCAAGAATATCAGTGTGGAACAACAAGCTGATTATATCAAGGTCAGTTTGGCAGACCCATGGAAAGCGGGTAATGTGTTGCATACTTATTATCTTGTACAGAAAGGGTCAGATGCGAAGGTACCTGATGATGGAACCGTGATTCAGATTCCGATGGAGCGGGGCGTCTTTTTTGGTACGGCACATGCCAATCTGATGGAAATGCTGGGGAATCAAAAGGTGATAGCAGGTGTTGCTGATGCTAAATACATGCTCATCCCCGATGTGCAAGCTCGTTTAAGGTCGAAGAAAATTGTGGATTGTGGTGATGGCATGAAGCCCGATATCGAAAAGATTATTGATATGAAACCCGATGCACTCTTGCTCTCTCCCTTTGAGAATAGCGGAGGTTATGGAAAACTCGATGAGGTCAAGATACCGATTATTGAGTGTGCTGATTACATGGAGACTTCCGCACTCGGCAGAGCTGAGTGGATGAAGTTCTATGGACTCCTCTTTGGTTGCGAAGCTGCTGCCGACTCGTTGTTTAATGAGGTTGAGGAGAATTACCTGGCTTTGAAGAAAAAGGCCGTTAAATCGAAGCAGACACTTTCTGTGCTTCCTGACCGCAAAACAGGTTCTGTTTGGTATGTTCCAGGTGGGATGAGCAGTGTGGGACTACTCTATAAGGATGCAAATGGCAAGTATGCTTTTTCGGCTGATACTCATAGCGGAAGTCTGGCATTACCGTTCGAGACGGTACTGGATAAGGTTGGTGACAGCGACTTTTGGATAATGAGTTATAATGGAACGATGAATCGCAACTTGCTGTTGGCTGAATATCAAGGATATAGTGCCTTGAAACCAATGAAAACAGGAGAGATATACGGTTGCCCAGTTGATAAAACTCCTTATTTTGAGGAGGTGAGTTGGCGCCCAGACTGGCTGCTGAACGACCTGATTCAGCTTTTCCATCCAGACTTGAACGAGGGAAAGCTGCGGTATTACCATAAACTGTAATTCAGAATTATAGGGAATGACAAAGGGAATACAAATCTGCTCTGCCCTCATTCTGGGCATTTTTCTCTTATTTGTCCTGAATCTTTACATTGGTTCGGTGAGGATTCCCTTTGCCGATGTCGTGAATATATTCCGTGGTAGTTTTGCAGGCAAGGAGAGTTGGAGGTTCATTGTCATGGAAAACCGTCTCCCCCAGGCTTTGACAGCTATCTTTTGTGGGGGAGCACTGGCTGTTAGTGGTTTGATGTTGCAGACTGCGTTCCGTAATCCGCTTGCAGGTCCTGATGTTTTCGGTATTAATTCAGGGGCGGGTTTAGGCGTTGCTTTGGTCATGCTGCTCCTCGGAGGCAAGGTCTCTACGGTGTTGTTTTCCGTTTCAGGCTTCTTGGCCATACTTGTCGCAGCCTTTGTCGGTGCCATGGCCGTGACTGCGTTGATTTTCTTTTTCTCCATGATAGTCAAAAACAGCGTTTTATTGCTGATAATAGGTATCATGGTCGGATATGTGTCTTCGTCCGTCGTCTCGCTGCTCAATTTTTTTGCCACTGAAGAAGGAGTGAAAAGCTATATGATTTGGGGCTTAGGCAACTTCGGTGGTGTCTCAATGGATCACATACCCTTGTTTGTTTCAATTGTCTCTTTAGGGCTGTTGTGCTCTTTGCTGCTCATTAAGCCCTTGAATGCCTTGCTTCTTGGGCCTCAATATGCCGAAAGTTTGGGTATCGACACACGTAGAGTGCGCAACTATTTATTGGTCGTGACAGGATTGCTGGCTGCCATCACGACGGCTTTTTGCGGTCCGATAGCCTTTATTGGACTTGCCGTCCCCCATATTTCACGTCTTATTCTCACAACAGAGAACCATCGGCTGCTATTGCCGGCCACAATACTTTGCGGCTCATTAATAGCACTTCTTTGCAACCTTATTTGTTATTTGCCAGGCGATGGTGGAATAATTCCGCTTAATGCCGTGACACCATTGATTGGCGCACCTGTCATCATCTATGTTTTGCTGAAGGGCAAATAACAGATTGCCCAACTCTATTTCTATTTTGCGCCTGATAAAGGAAATCCATGCCTGATAGATGTTCCTCTGGCGACTGTAATTAAATGCTCATTCCCTTCTGCTCTATATTATAATGTGATGTCTGCCAGACGATATTCCTCTGTCGCCAGACAGTCATTATCTACTTGCCGACAATAAGTTGAGCTTTCGCATGGTAGTGTCCTTAAAAGTGTGTAATTCATCCTTCCTTTCTCTGTACTTCCACTGTTATTTTATTCTTTTCTTTCCAGTTTTTGAATTGATATATTCTTCTTTCATATGTTGTCTTTGTTTCCTCCATCGCCACGGCTGCCAGGAGGAAGATGACGGACTTCTCTGATGGCATGGATGTTCTCATTTGGATGGTTCTCCTGTACTTCCTG
>QWCY01000524.1_pt1 | contig 115834 bp, 102 predicted proteins | sample 1972631 | NCBI WGS metagenome assembly QWCY01 (sample SAMN09866696, study PRJNA288562) | Human gut metagenome isolate pre1_stool, whole genome shotgun sequencing... | isolation source: gut | host: Homo sapiens | place: USA: California
CTAAAGCATTAGACAATTGACTGGTAAGATCGATAGGCTTACTATTCTTATCATCATCCTTTTTTGTATTATCAGAATTAGTATTGATCACATTAAGCTCGTCAAATCCCATGAGCTGCTTGGACAGTTTCTTAACAGAATCTGATGTATCATCAACGGCATCCTTAGCATCGTCAGCAGAATCTTCCAGTCCATCAAAAGCATCTGAATAGCCACCCCCGGAAGAGCCAATCACTTTACTTAAATCGACTCCAAGCATGGATGCTGTCCACTCAAAAAGTCTGCGAATGGCAATAACCAGTCCATTGATATATGGCAGTATCTTTGCCACTGCAGGCAACACTATAGCACCTACTGTTCTCGATAACGATCTAAAATTATTATTCAATAAGCGTAACTGATTTGATGGCGAATTAATGGTTTTTGCAAGGTCTCCCCATGACACCTTGGATTGATCCAAAATAGCTATCATACGAAGCTGCATTTTTTCCGACTGTGACATAGCCGAAACATTCTTTTTGATTCCGTTTGCAAGGGCGTACTGTTTTAATGTTGCATTTGACGTATCAATACCAAACTTATACAATGCCCTAGACTGCCCCAGTAATCCCGATGAAAAGTTATTCATAACTGTATCCATATCAAGATTTTTGAAGGAAGACATATCTCCGGCAAGCATAGATAAAGCTTCGGATGTTACCACAGATGCTTCTCCTGTCATTCCAACTGAATTTGTCACCTGCGCTACACTGGCAGCATAGTTGGTCATTTGTGTCGGATCCAGTCCAAGATTCTTTTTTCCAAGATCAGACAAAGTTCCATCGTTTTCAATCTGAAACCCGGTCATTTTCCCCATTGTTTGCGTTAAACGATTTTTAAAGGATTCTCCGTATTCCTCTGCATTTTGGTAACCATATTTCTTGTATTCCTTGCCCCATTCAGAAGCAATCTTCCCCATTGTGGTATCAAAATAATTAAATTCTTCAATGTAATCCATGGATGATTCTACGGCACCACGCAAAAATTCACCAATCCCTCGAAGAGAGCGGAATCCAACATACAGCTTAGCCAATTTGCTGATCAGATTTCCCGTAGAGCTAGTAGTCCCATGAAAGATTGGGATCAACGCTTTGAGACGACTTCCAAACGCAGACACAGCATTTCCACGCAATGAGGACATAAGATTTCTCAACTTACTACCAAAACTAGATGCAGAATTTCCTGCCTGTTGAGATTCTGTCCAAATAGAATGAAACCCCTGTTTCACTCTATCGAATGTACTAAGACTCTGTTCACCTCCAACAGATTCTTTCAAATCTGCCTTATACTTTTTCAAAGCACCATCGGTCTTTAAGATTTCCTTATAAGTATTATCAAAAGCCTTGTCACCAAATCCAAAACCATCTGCTTTAAGTTGTTTGAGATCTACTTTTAATTTTTGGAGTTTTACATCTAAGCTGTCCGTTGATTTAATATCTGTCTCTAATCCATTTGCCCTCTCATTTAAGGCAGCTTTGTATACTTTGGCTTCTTTAACTACTTTCTGTAATGCAATATATGCCTCATCCCACTCATCAGTTCCTAAACTCTTCCCACTTTTTTCAATACTTGCAAGCTGAGCTTTCGCCTCTGCTATTTTTCCCGCAAAGCCTTGTACTGCACTTTCTGCACGATTCACCTGTTCTAGCGACTCTTTCAAAGACTCTGCCGAAGCATCTACCGAATATTTAGCACTTTTTGGCACACGTCCCGTATTTAGCATTGTTTTGGCCACAGCTTTTGTTTCGGAAAATCCGTTTCCAGCATCCGAGCGAATGATAGGAATGGATGCTAAATCCTGCACCTTGTGAGTTTTCATCTGTGAGATCTTCTGTTCCAATTCTGATAACTTATTCAAAGAAACAGCTATATCATACTGTAAACTACGGAATGTTTTATTCTCTGGTGACGAATTTCCAACTGCTAACGCTTTCTGTTCTTTTTCACTTAATTGATCCAGTTTGTTGCGTAGTTTATCTGCCTCTTTCTCAATTTCTGACAAATTGTTAGATAATGCATTACCGGTACCTGCACTAGAAAATTCATTTGCCAAGGACTGGATAGATTTCTTTACATTCTGAATACCCTTACTATCAAATTTCAGTCCGGAGCCCAGTGCCTTTTGTGCCATTGATACAGATTCCTGCAAAGAGCCCGCTGACTTTTCCACAGATTGTGCTGTATTCTCCAACTTTCTAGCATCTGCTAACTTATCCAAGCCTTTTGCGAGTTTCGTAAAATCAGAAGTTTTCACGCCACTCAATGCCTGTGCTGCTTTGGTAAAATGGCTCATACCGCTCGCAAATGCGTTAAGTTCATTGGCATTAAGACCGCCCAATGTACGGCGTAACTCCATCATCTTCTTTACAAGCTTATCCAACTGTTCGTTGGCACTTCGAGCAGACGCATCTACCTTAATGTTCAAACTATCTATTGCTGCCATTCTGCACCTCCTACGGTAAAAGAAAAGAGAGCAACCCATATTGGGCTGCTCTCCACTTAATGCTCAAATAACTCTTTTTTACGCTTTGCTCTCCGCTGCTGTCCTTCCATGATTTGTAATTGCATGACCAAAGCTTCTCTAGCTTCTTTAATTTCTTGTTCAGTATAACCATCATGCTCCTGTCGTTCGGAGGATTCCTTGCTTTCTCCAACTTCAAAAAGCGGCTTCTCAGGGTATTTCCCTCCAAAGCAAGCATTGATGGCACGCATTGTGTACAGACCATTTCGCCACATTTCATCTTCCTTCTGCTGCAATCTCTCTTCGTATGCTTTACGAAATGCCGTCAGCTTGGTAGGATTCAGGTGCCAAAACAGGTCATACGGACAGCCATACAGCAAAGCTTTTGGCAGAAATTCTTCCCAAATCAGCTCTGAAAATCGTTTTCTTTGCCCTCCGCTCTCGCTTCCATTGCTGCTTTCTGCGCTTTGGTTGGCTTCTTCCGCTGATGATCCATCGGTTTCTTCGGCTGTTTCTTCTGTTTGCTCTTGACCAGACTCTCCATGTTCTCCAGAATGTCTTCCATTCCGGTTCGCTTGAAAAAACCATCTTTCTCCATCTGCTCTGCAATAGAAGTACAAAGAGCATAGTAAGATGTTGCTCTTTCATCTTCAGGATTTTCCTTGCAAAACTGTTTATACAAACATCTCGCATCTGCACGACTTGTAATTGTTCCGTCTCCATCTGGGCCCGTTCCGTGATTTTCCAGTAAACCAGCATAAAACATGTCCATTGCCATTCTTGGTAGATCTGAAAGACTCATCAGAAAATCTCTCACCTGCATCTCTTCCGAATGTTTACTGTCAATCTTTGCCGTCATCATGCCGCCAAAAATATCCATTGCTGCATCAATACACTCATGACACTCTGCTGCTTCAAATGTATATTCCAAAATATACTCTTTACCATTCACTGTAATGTTCATATCAAATCTCTCCTTTTCTTTCTCATGAAAGGGGACACTGATTTGTCCCCCCTCAAAAAAATATCATGTTGCTCTAGCAACTGCTTAGGCTGCCACTGGCTCAATAGATTCTCCAAGTCCATCGTACTCATTGATGACATTGGAAATCTGGATATCCAATTTACTACCAGGTTCTAAATCCGGCATAGGAATCTCTCCCGGTTCAAACTTAAGAAAATAAGAACCAAAGCCAGGGATATAAATGTCTGCCCATGTAGCTTTCCCTGCCGCCTTACCTTCCAAAGATGCATCTAATAATGCATCCCAAGCCGTAACAAAATCTGTCGACCCGTTGAAGTTAAGATTCCAGTCTCCACCAGTGTCACCGACACCTGCAATGTACTGTTTGATCTTATCCTCAAAACAGGATACATCGATCTTATCTTTGGTGACATTGATACCGGCAATCTTGCTGCATCGCTTGATCCAAGTAAATGCCTTTGGCTTGGTTCCAGCTGTCTCCTCAACAGCCCATCCAAATTTCACTCCTATCGTAGATAAATCCATCTGCTTTTCCTCCTTTTTGGAAAACAAAAAGAACCCCGAAATCTCGGAGTCCTTTCATTTACTGTTTCTATCATAAAAAGATCAATGATCTTCTTATTCCATATTTATTTTTTACAACTCATCGCCGTCCCCTACAATCCTGCGAAATCTTGCAATAATCCGGAAATACTCCCGGTTATCTGGGTACGGACCAGCAATCAGATCATACCCCATGCTAAGCATCACATTTCCTGCCGCATCCATGATCTTTCTCGCTTCTGTCTGCGATCCATTTGGCGATGCTGCCGAATACGCATGTAACTCAATCGTGGATGTGATGTAGCACTGCGTATTCTGGAAGTCTCTGCCTGCTGTGGGTTCTCCAAGCGATTTGATATACAAACACGGAAACTGTGTCGGTGCACTGGATGAATCCGTAGAAGTCAGATACAACTTCGGATACGGTGCATCCGGATCTGTTTTCAGCCTCTGCATCATACGCTTATTAACCTTGTTCCATACGCTAAGCACCGGCAAACACCTCCCTCGCTATCTCCTCTATTCTTTCCCGCAGATCCATACCGGTCTGGTACAAAAAAGGACGGCTTGGCATTCCCTTTGTCCAATGCCATTCGCCATCCTTAAAATAATACCAACCCATATCGCCATGCTGATTCACATCATATTTCCACCCAACAATGGAAGTATCCGGATGTGGGGATTCCTGCCCTACGACGCCTGTACCAAACTCCACATATGCCGCCCACGGACAATCCGTGATCACAAGCCAGCTTGCACCATCCGGCACAGAGCCACTATACTCTGCCCGAATGCTTGATAACAGCTCACCGCTGTAAATTGCGTCAAAGTCCGCAATGTTCACTCTGGCGATCTCTACGCCAATCTCTGCCACACGCTGAGCAAGGATACGGCATTTATATGTAAGCTGTTCCTGGTATGCCTGCATTTGTTTTATGGCAGCATCAATAGAGGATGGGCTGTCGTAGGTGAAGTTTATTTGTGTTGGCATAAAACCTCACTTTCCTCAAGACACCTCTTCTGAAATATATGTAACCATAAGGTCTTGCATAATTTCCATCAAGTGTTGTCTCTTCATTTTTAATGCTTCCTTTCTTGTTTGCGAATCACGTTTTCCTTGTACAAATATGTCATTATACGCCTGTATCTCTTCCAACAGTTTGTCAAAACTATCTATTTTACCTATTTTAAATTCAATCAATAAACATGTGTCTCTTGCAATATTTTTTTGCTCTTCGTGGTCATATGATTCTGATTCTGCTATGCTTATTAATTTTGCCAAAAGTGTACACACATCATCAAGCAGAACTTTTTTCTGCTGATAAATTAGTATATGCTCACTTCGTTGAATCTCTTTCTTTGCATCCTTTCTATTTACATATAATACATAAATAGCCATAATGCCTGACAAAAAACTGCCAAAAGTTCCACCAATAAAACCTAACCATCCATCATTACTTGCGTTAGATTTCATTCCGTTCTCTACTATAATTATTGACACAATCACACCGATAACTATAGTAAAGAATATAATCAGCACCCCATAAATTACCTCTTTATATTTCGTTCTTTTCATGAGACCACTCCTTTCATCGCCATTATACGACAAAAGGAGCTACATTGGAACATTATTCTACGACAATCCAATCCTCTGCAAGCATATCAGCCTGTGATGCAAGCCATCCCATCTGCACACCAGATGTTCCGACAAAAGCAATTGCTTTATTGCCGATTGCATCGTGCTCACAATTTACAATCTCGTCATCTGCTGACTTATAAGAGATACCTGTTGCTAACTGAATATACTGTTTCTTGCCATTCCAACCTTTTCGCGCGACCTTACCACCATGTTTCAAAATTTCAAGAGCAGTACCGAAGTTATATCCCTGTTCCAAAGAACCATTTGTATAATCTTCTATCGTATCAATACCATACTCAATAGCACACTGATTTTCAATAAGGCAACCTCTTGCACTCTCCCAGCCTCTAGCAAAATATGCCACATCTGCATCAGCCAGTAATTCCAATGACTTTGCAAGGTACTTCAAAGGTACGCATCCTTTGTCTGGGTTATAGTCTTCAAAATATGATTCAATAACTTCAACATCTTCATTAAGCATAACTTTTGCACTTTCGATAGCTTTCTTCCTTACTGCAAGAATTTCCTCTTCCGTCTTGCCATTCATAGGCTGACTAATAAATAACTTCTTCATTTTCACTCTCTCCTTTACCAATCCTCTAAATCACTACCCGGATCCTGCCCCGGCTCTTCTGTAGTGTTTTCTGTCTCTTGTTCCATATCTTCCACAACACTCTGTGCAATCAGCTTCACGGCAATACGCAGACTTTGCATTCCATCCAACGGATGTGCCGCCACCTTATAATTTGCACTGGACGGATCCACAGAACCATCATCAAGATATGACGGCTCCTTTCCAATCCATAAAAGCGTTGTTTCCGTGATTGGCAGATTCATATCTGTACTACAGATAATGCGATCATAATCCACCGATGTTCCAAATGGATTCTCCTGCGCATTGCTCTGTCCCGTACTAAGGCTTGCCCGGAATGCCACTGGCTTCTTGTATCCGGCTTTACACTCCAGCACGTCATCGCCTACCGGCATCTGCTTATCATACAGCGCATAATACATTCTGCGCTTATTTCTCTTTAACTGCTTTCGCATAAACATCTCTCCCCATAATTGGTATCGCTCCCAGCCTCCACATAGATACCGCCCTGCTTGACATAAGGAGAGATTCTAAGGAATCGCCAAGCGTACCACTTGATTCTCTAATAGACCTGCGCAATCGGTACAATACCCGCAAAAACGCTGTCTCTGCTTTCCCAGCTGACAGAAATTCCATTGTCCGAATTGGATTTCTGGAACTCGCCACCAACCATGCCATAATCATACATAGCAAGATTCTTGATATTAGAAAAGTAGTTCTGCAAGTCATTTACAACATATTCCTCCGCGTAGCGTCCTGCATAATTGCGTTTCTGCTTTACCTCCCGCACAGCCCCCTTGATCTTTGACTGCAAGAGAAGAATATCCTGCTCAGATTCTACTTCCAATTCAATTTTCAATTCCAACAGAATTTCATTGATCAGTGTTTCTTCTGTCAGAACATCCTTCTCTTCCTCAACCATAACCTACTCCTTTTACTCTGTAGCAGCCTTTGACTTTCTGCCCGGCTTCTTATCCTCTTCAACATTCTCAACAGCCTGACTTTCTTCATTTAACTGTTTCCATCCGCTGTTGAGAAATGCCTCTAACTGCACCTTACTTTCAACCTCATTGGTCATTCCATCTTTTTCAACTCTATACATATTTCCGCCTCCTACTCTGCACTCTTGTGAACACCAATCGCACATGCCTTCTCTTTTAATACAAAAGCATCATATCTGACACGACCTTCTACAAGCCAACCGGAGATACCAGGTGCATCTGTATGGATCTTGTACTCCTGCAATTTAACTGGTGATGGCATAACGATCGCATTCGTAATGATAAAATCAACATTTTTAGGGAATCTATTCGTAGGAGCCTTAATAGCAGGTACCCCATCAATATCACCTACAATGCCGGTAATTGCAATTTGTGTAGCCATATCACCTTTTTTGGTGAACGACTCATCCAGCTTGATCTTATTATAGTATGCAGGTGTGCACAATACCACTCGTCCAAACTGTGGAGCTTCATTATCATCCAAAATGCCCTGCACTGCCAAAAACTCTTCATAAGCGTTTTCCTTAGTAGTCGCAAGCGTTTTTACATTTGCTACCGGTGCACCAGCAACCAATGTTGAAATACGATATGTATCTACTTCCGGAATGACAACCTCATCAATCTGACGGCGTAAAGCCTTTCCAGCTTCCATCACCATCATTGTGTCATCATAATTCTTGCGATCGATCGTAAAAGTAAAAGAACGATCCTGTTTAAGAGTCATTTCCTGAGTCTCGTTGCCAAGTTCCTCTGGCGTACCATAACGATTTGTACCAGACAATGAATAATCATTCATTGCTGATGTTGGAATGGAATACACATTAACCGTGGACACTCCGATCCAGTCAAACTCACCGTTTACAATTCCATTAGTCAAGGAGCCTGTAGAAAATCTCTCATCTACATTCTGTGAATATTTGCTTGCATAATTTACTGCCATAATCCTACCTCACTTTTCAAATCTTTGTTTACATGTTGAAACCTTTCAAAAAAGCATCTTCATCATCATCTGAGTTTCCAGCTGGTGGATTCGGCATAGACTTCATCCAATCAGCTTTCATTGTTTTTTCCTTTTCCTCGATAAAAGTCTGCTGAATGCTGAAAAGCTCATCAGTGTCGTTATCACACTGTGCTGTCGCTGCCTTTGCAGCCAGATCCGCAGGATATCCAAGTGTAAGGAAATTCTTCTCAAACTTTGTAATTGTATTTTCACGAAGCAGCTTCTGAAACTGTTCCTCCCTCTCGGCTTCTTTCTCTGCCTTTTCCTGCAAAGCAATCTCCTCCGCAGTCTGCTTCTCACGCAACTGCTTTTTGTAGCTTGCCGCTTCACTTGTTGCCTTGTCGTTTGCCTTTTTCAGTTTTGCATTCTGCACCTTAAGCTGTGCCACCTGTTCTGCAAGGCTGACATCATTGTCGTCATCGTTATCCGGATCTGTTTTATTCGATCCTTCGCCTGACTTTCCACCTGTCGCAGATGTGTCTCCAGCATCACCGTCACCGCCTGCGGGAGGCTCTGCAAATAACTGTAAATTCATCGGGATAAACTCTTTCTTTCTCATATCACTACCTCATTTCTGCGTTTTCAGATCTTCTCTGATCATCATTGCGTTTTAAAATCTTCTCTGATTTCTGATTGTCCGCGAAACTTGTATTGCGCTTTCTCTAGCGCACAACAAAAAGACGCTTATCTCAGTTGTGAGGTAAACGCCTTTCATTGATCATATTAAATTTTCGGATTTCTCCTTATACAAAATATAACACATTGGAAATGTGAATTGTGTGAAAGTCTGTTTTTGCCATACATATATTTGACATCTGCTCCATATAATGATAGTATATCTAAAAGATATCTTTGAGGAGTGGATACCTTGCCCCCATATTTGGGCGAGGCCATCTACTCCTCTTTTTTACTTCTTTTATAAATATTGAGAATATTTCCATCTTTAGATAAAATTATCTTATCTATAAATTTTGTATGACTTGAACGATACACATCCGTAATCTGTCCACGTATTTCTTCCACTGTCAATGGACATTTTGTAATATCAATAACAAAATTGTTAGCCTGTCTTTTCTTCTTTGAAACCATATTATATATAACTGCTTTTCCCTGTCCTATAGGCTCCTTTATATCATACGACTCATTATTTATAAAAATATCTGGCGTTGATACTTTTTGCGGATACAACACTCTTGGAATCATTTTTACATCTGCACCAAGTAAATCCGCCAAACTCTGTGCAATTCTCCTTTCACTTTCTGAATAATCTAAAACAACATTTTTCCCATCTACTGAATATGTATTGCCTTCTTTTTCATATTCCTCCTCATCGCTCACTGTTCCCACCAGTTTTTTACCAAGCTCCAAATATTCCTCTGTAACATCCACAAAAAGTGTCTGTTCACCTTTGCCTTGATCTTTATCATTTTTTACGTCATCTTTTAATATCCGCTTGTCATCCTGCAAATACTCCACCGAGCACCGGCAGTTCACAATCTCTTCCAAACCCGCTCCCAAAGAATCGTCCTTCGGATACATCATCACATATTTTCCAACACGAAACGGGCGGCTGATATCGACAACCTGTCCATCTACATCCGCATGATCTGCCCTGACTCTCTCATCCCGGTAGGACTTCCACCTCTTCTTAGTACAGCCATTTTTCACAGCAGTAATGTATTCATCCCCATTCAAAATTGCATTAGCTTCATTCTCCGCTACATTGGTGGCTCGATCCACAGAAACCGCATAGGGATCCTGTGGTTTATTCGCTTTGCTGGTAGTCAATGATCCACCTTTTAAGGTTGTGTCTACAATACTGTCACATACCTTCCGGATATATCGCTGCATTTTCTGATCCGGCTCTGCCACCTTTTGCACCGATGATAAGTATCTCTTTTGAAATGCTTCTGAAAGATACTGTTTATCCTGGTTTCGTTTTGACAAGGCAAATAAAAAAAGCACATCCGCCAGCAGCAAATTTGCTAAACGGACACGCTTTTCTTTCTCTTCCTCACTGATCTGCATATTTTCAAAATAATCATGAATCGGTATTTTCTTCCGGGTGGCTTTGTGTCGATCGTCCTTGGTTGTTTCGGTCGTTGAAAGAGTATTTAACTCATCAAAATTTGTTAAGCCCATCGTTCATCCCTCCACTCTACGCATTGGCAAATGGAGTTGCCTGCGGCTGATCTGACATATCCGGCATATTCTTTCCATCCATTGTTGTCTGTTCGTCCGAATCATTAACCTTACCTTCCGATGCTGTATCCACAGGCTCTGATCCTTTCAATTTACTTTCCAAAAGCTTATTGACCATTTCCTCGCTGTCCAGCACAAACTGCTGTGCATCGGTCGTAAAGCCTGCCAGCTCTGTTGCCTTGAGTAGATCAGCGCCGTTCTGAATCAAAGTTGCCCAGGAATTGACTTTCGTTGCCAGATCGTAGGTCCTGTTTCTATCAAACTTCGGTTCAATATCTGCGAGTTTCAAATTTCGCACCTCTTCCAGCACATCCACATCATTGTTGAAAATCTCCAACATAATGCGGATACATTCTTTCTCTGACTTCTTAGTCAACTGTGACTTTTTCAATGCAGAAAGCTCCGCTGCCTGCCATCCGTTTGATAAATTCATTGCCGATCCGGTAGAACCACCGCCCTGCTCCTGCCGTCCCGGCACATTCGTTTTCTCGTGGATGCGATCAATAAAATTCTGTATCAGTGTTTGGATCCCGTCCTGTGACATTTCTTTCGACAAATATGCCATTTTCGGATCATGTCCATTGCCGGTAGACTTTGTTTCGATTAATGCTCCATTTCTTACGGTGGAATTACCATTCTCATCCTTTGGCAATTCCGCGTTATGCACCCACAGCAATGACTGCACACACTGGACAATATCATTCACTCTGTCCGATGTTACGATATTTAAGGCGTCAATCTCCGAAATTACACGCTCAAAACATCCCATTCGGTCATAATCGTTGATATACTCAACAATAGGGATTGCCGCCGGTATATTCTTTCTCCCATTTCCATTGGACACAAACCACTTTGCACGCTTCTTTTCTTTAGTCATCTTGATAATATTTTCGACCTCATAATAGGTGTCCTCTGTATAACAACCATAGGTAGAATTTCCATTCTGATCGGTGATGTATGACACGCCCATAATTGGTCTGCGATACACATCATTGGAATACACGATAAAAGTATTCATTGGATTTAACGTCAGAATATCCACAACCGAACTTCCAAACCGATACTGATCCGGCTTTGCCTTAATCAGCCGATATCCAACTCCACAGATTTCAATAAACCTCGCCAGCTCCTGATCTGCAGATGGCTTGTTTTCTTCCTCCATCATCTCATTGAGCATTGCAATACCGACATTGTCCGCATCTTTGTTATTTTCCCGGATTCCCTTGTTGGCTCGCTGTACATATCGGATTGGCGATCCCCATTCGTATCCCAACTTAAACTCTGTGATCTCCGCAGCCATATTGTCCTTTACCTTAATATTGATTTCCGGACGAATCTCTTTGATTCGATCATCAATCGGTTGGATACCACGCTCATAATCCAACAGGAACTTAATTGCTGTGCGGTTTTGCTCATGTACAATCAAGGCATCCTGAAGCACTTTTATGACATTATCCTTCGTGATCTGCGTTACATCTGTAAATATCTGTTTTCTTCCAAACTGCACGACAATCCACCTCTTTCTGCATTGCATTATGTAAATGCATAGAAAAAGAGCCGCGGCGGTTTGTAGACCGTCTGGCTCTTTGATACTGTTTCATACTATCAAATTAGCATTATTTGAGTGTGAATTGTGTGAAAGTTACTTTCTATGCCCCAAACTGCATAAATCTGTCCTTGAACAAATCTCTTTCAATAGCCTTTTCGATATCGTCTTTATAAACAATCTGTATTACACCACCCACATTTATTTGCATTGTTTCTCTTGCTAGTGGCTGACTTGCATTTACTCCTGAAGATTGCCCGCATGGTTCTAAATAAGCCAATGCTTCCATTTTCTTATGATTACATTCATTTTTCTTTGGACATTTACGACATTTATCTGACAATTTAGATACCCCCATAATCTCATACCTCGCATTCTAAGCTACATACCTATCCACCACTTTCGACACCGTACTCCGATCCATATACAGCTTGTCAGCCACTTCCTGCTGTGTCATACCGTCCCGGTAAAGATACTCGAAGATCAAGCGATCCCTGCTGTCAAAAATAGTCGTCAGGAAAATATCAACCTCCAATTGCAGTTTCTCCAGTTCAATCCGTTCGTTATGCAGTTTCACAATCAACTCATACTGTTTATCTTTCCAATATTTCCTGTCCTTTACCTCACTGCCACACACCGTCACCATGGTTCTCTGATATGGAAACTGCTTATTGGAAGACTGCACCTTTCCAAGATATGCCTCCGGTGGATTATCTTTATAATGCTGCAGCTTCTCTTCGTCCTTACGGATCACTTCCGATAAAAATCTATACTGCTTCAAAATATCCTTCGTCATCTGAACCCCTCCTAAAATGTTCTCTGTGATACATTCGCTTTACAAATGGTAGCCCCATTTGCAAGCATTACTAACTGTGTAATTCCATCTGCTGCATCATCATGATCGTTCTTCCCAATTTGCACAAACATATTTAACTCATCCATCGCATCATGATATTCTTTATCCCTCTTATTAGCCGCAAGGAATTTACATCTTCTCTTTATATCTGGTGCATACTGAATGATCTTTGCCAGCTTGCTCATGGTATTTGGTGCCTTGCTGGAAGATATGCTGCATTTGTATCCCTCCTTTTGGAGCATGTCATCAATCTTGTCCGCATACTCATCACCACCGTTATTTCCCTCAAAATGTTCCATCTGCGGTTTATGATACAATGTTTTTCCAACCACAATCGGCTGTGTTACCGTCTTATCCCCCCGGTTAAAAATCCAATCCGGAATGTAAATATAGCCGTCATCATATTCGTACCCAAACGGCATCGACAAACTGTCACCGCCGCCCCAAGCCACATCACAGGCAGCCAATACACGGATCAAACTACTCTCAGGCGGTAACACGCCATTGTACGTCTGCAATTCATCCTCTGCAAAAAGCAATCCCTCACGCACAAATGGGCGTTGCTGATATTTCGCCTCCCATTCGTTCTTATCCAAACGACTCTTCACATTCAGGAAATATTCCGTTGAAAATCCCTTGCCATAGTCGTAAACAAAATTGGACTCCCCATTCTCATTCAGTGCTGGAATCTTTCTGAAACGGTATCGTGGGTTATCCTTGTACTGTTTCTCTACTTTGCCAAGCGGATCCAGAATATTCCATCTAGTACCTACCATCAATTCTCTTGTACCGTCATTCTTACGATCAACAAGCAAGTTAAGATAATCCTGGTATCTGCCCTCTAATCGTGACGGAGACAAACTCTCCTGCCTGTCACGGACCATATCATCGACATACAGATAACCGTCCCAAGAAATATCAACTGCACCCGTCCATGTACCATCAATACCACGACAGGTTAATGTGGCAAAACGATCCGGATCATTCAAAGTCACTTCTTTCTTTTCCGCTGACTTCTTTTGCAAAAATGTCTGTGGGAATATATCCAGAAAATGATACTGTCTTTTTTCTTCCGGTACATCCAATTCCATAAGATTAAGTGCTTCACCATAAAATCCATCTGCCAAGATACCACTGTGTCCCGACATTGCATTATGGCTATTAGGACGCTTTCCCATGACCCATGCCATGAAGAAAATGCATATTGTGGACTTGCCGACACGAGGGGGCATGGATAACCCATAAAAATCCAACTTGCCATCTTCCAAGTCCTGCAAATCATCAACTACCACTTTCAGTGTTCGTCTGCGTGGCATATAAAATCTCTTGTCCGGTGCCCGATCCTTTTCCATGTAATACAGAAAATCCTCAAAGAAATACGGTGCCAGCATCAGAGTAGCTTTCCAATACAGGATTGCGAACTCAATGCTATTCTTCTTTCGACTCTCCTTTGCCGCAATCTGCTGTACTTCCTTTGCCTGCTGCAATGCAAAATTCAGATCATCTTTCTTTTCCTCGATCGCCATATCAAGCAATGCGCTAGCAAATTTTATATTGGTTAGGTCTTTTCGATGCAGGCCTGCTATAATTTTCTTGTTTTGTTCTGACATAAAAAAGACACCTCCATCAAAGCAGAGATGCCTTCGCAAATCTGCCTGTAACTTTTTCAGGTTAGCGACTACAACCGTTTGTAGCCGGTAATGTATTATTTATTGTATTTTTCAACTATATCTGCAATCGTCATTTTCCCCATCCGAGGCGGACAACAGATAAACAGTTGCAGATCATGTTCTTTCGCTTCTTGCATTTTATTCAAAAGCATCATTTGCGCTGAATTAAGTTTATATCCTAATTTTTCTGCATATTCGATAATTGTCATGCACATACATCCTCCTTAAAATCTGCCGCGTACCATTGACCAAATAAATCGGATAGACAGGATTTGAACCCATGACCTCTTAGCGAACTAAGTATTCTCCCAACTGAACTACTATCCGATACCGCAAGTTCACAGCATCTACTTACGGTTTGAACTGCTTTTGTTGCTGTATTTGTACAGTTCATACGGACTTTGTTATACCGTTCTCGAACCATCCCTAATGATGTTTGCCGAGAGTAAATTGATAATGCCAACAGCTAGTTTCTGTTCTTCCATTGCCGACATTGGTTTCTGCACAAGTGTTGACACAACGCAGAGTGCGGGACTCGAACCCACAAGCCGAATTAACGACCGACAGATTAGCAATCTGCTCCAATACCATTATGGGAACTCTGCATATTTTTCCTGCAAATAAAAAATACCAACCACCTATTCGTTATTGAATATTGATGGTTGGTATTCCTTAAATTCTACTATAAATTCCTCATGATTTCGCCTAATTCTGTTGCAGTCCCATCTTGCCCATTTTGTATTTTACTTAACAATTCGCTAATCATCTTTCTTAACTGCTCTACATTTGTAGCTAAGTAACCATCCATTTGGGCTCCACTTAACTCATAAATTCGACCTCTTTCCAACTGTGCTAATTTATTCTTTATCTCACATAATTCATGGCTATATTCATCAGCAATTTGGTAATCAAGCTTATCCATATTCTTCTCCTTTCTTTTGGAAAGATGGTATCATACCAACCACCAATATTCAATTATCAAAGAACCATTTTCGTCCGACAAATTTCGACATCACTCTTTCTGGGCCCGAATGATCTGTGAAATCCTCGACTGTGAGCATCCCATCTCATCAGCAATCTTTTTCTGTGACCACTTTGCTTTATAAAGAGCCATCACCTTACCCTCATCAATTAATTTCTTTTCTCTTTCCAACTTATCAGGTATTACGAGCTCAACAGTGCCCTTTTCAATGGCTTCATTAATCCCATCCATCAGATCATCAACAATAATGTGATCTTTTGCAGTCTCACTCTTCGCCTGTTCCTCAAATATGCTCTGTTTTTCTGCCCCATTCTTTCGATCCAATTCCATTACCGTCATCAAACAATAGTTTGCCAGATCAAGACAGGTATCTCGGAGGCCCTCATCCAGTACTCTCTGTTTTCCGCCGCCAGCAAGATTTTCCAATCGATTCCATTTATCTTCCATGCGGACCAGTGCTGCCGTAACCCCATATTTACCAAATGATCTTGAAAAGCTGTCTCCGTAGTCATGATTCTTCCGCACATATACATCATGCAGAAATTCAACCAATTTTTTGTGTTCTTCGATCTGATTCATGTTTTCTCCTGCCTTTCTCTTCTTTGAATCTTCTAATTGCAACGATGTCAGGAACAAGGTTCTCCGGCACCTTAATAACCGTAATCAACTTCTGGTTGTGAAATATGTATGCCATATCTCCATATAGCCGGATCTGATTGGCAGATTTATTGTAAAAATACAAACTGTCAACCCACTTTTGCAGATTTCCTGATGTCTCTGCATGCCGCACACCTAACTGATACACTTTCTTTGCCATTTTGTTGATTGAGTTCTTCCCAATACCGCATCTCTGTTTCATACGATATTTGGCATGCTTTGTTACGATCGTATGTACCACCCTCCTCCATATCCTTTTTTCAAATAATCCCCGCTGTGCTTTTGACACACATTCACAGCTCTTGCTACAGGGAAAAGGTGTAATAAAAAACTAGATTGGCATCTAGATCCACAATATCCCACTGTAAGAGAGGATTCAAACCAGTGGGAACAGGCATAGCAGGACTCAAACCTGCAACATCTTGATTAACAATCAAGCGTTCTACCGCTGAACTATATGCCACTAACCGGTCTTCATCACCTTTTCATTTCTGCTAATTCATGATCAAATATACGATTGTTCCACCAAAGCCAAGCGACAAGATCTTGAACCCTACACTTGTGCCCGTATTTTTTTCTTTGCAATCCAATACAATCATCCACAGCAACATCGCTATGTTGAATATGATTGTTGCAATTTTCAAAGCCTGCATACTACATCTCCTTTTTTGTTTTTAAGATTTTTTGCATCTACTAATTCATGCTTACAATCATTCGTCCCCGATGCAAGACACTTTTTTGTTTTTTTCGTTCCTTGAGGGGCTGAGCAGAGGGCTAACGCCCTCGCCTTTAACCCCCGCCCCCCTCTTTCTACAGAGTTCGTATAATATGCAAAAAACGAACTTTCCTTAGTTTACAGCGTTTACATCCTGTGCTATACTATTTATACGAACTAAACCACTTGCAAAATACGAACTCAAAAGGAGTGATCACATGAACAAAAAAACAGTAGCCTTGGACCAGCAACAATACAAAACCATCATATCAACCATCCGAAGCGGCTTTGTCTGGAACAATCATTCTTTCAAACCAAACGAACGCCTAGCTACTATCCTTGTTTTGCAAGCAAATCTAGGATTGCGGATATCCGACATATTGCAATTGCATATCAAAGACATTATCAAAGATGGCAGCAGGTACCGCCTTGACATATGCGAGCAAAAGACCGGCAAAGTCAGAACATTTACCGTTATACCTGACATCTATAACTATATCCTGCGATACGCAACGGACCATGGGATCAATAGCCAAGCCAAACTCTTTGACATATCAGACAGAGCTGTGCAAAAGCAACTCAAAATCGTATGTGATTATTTAGGCTATGATAACATCAGTACGCATAGTTTCCGCAAGTTTTATGCAACTGAAATCTATAAAAATAACGACTGCGACATTGAGTTAGTGCGCCATCTGCTACAGCACTCATCAACAGCTATCACCCAACGCTACATCGGAATTCAACCGCCTAAGATAGAACAAGCCATCAGCAAACATATTTGCTTACTTTAAGCTCAACGCATCAAATGCATCACATTCAATTGTGGTGCATTTTTTATATCATTTTTACGGAGGATCTTCATCCAAAGGAATATCGGCTTCCAACATCTGCTGCACCTGTTCTGGCGTCTGATCTGCCTCAATCTGTCTTCGTGGTTCAAGAACAACCTCCTGCTGATCCTTCAATCCATCCCAATTTTTCTGCCAGAAGATCCCTGTAACGGGATTGATCTTACCATCAGACATCAACTGTTCCCGAATTTGAGACATAATTTGTCGACTTTTTTTAATGACGCCAGTGCGTGCCGAGTTGGGCTCCCCACGCTGAATATTACTAACCTCTCCCTTGGTTAAGCCCCATGCGTTATACAATCCAAGGTTTCCGGGCTTGATATTGTTATCAATGCAATACTGGAGATATTTCAGCGTTCTGTCTCTTAACTGCTCCGGGTCTTTCGTGTCTATCTCGTCCCACAAAGCAATTTCCAGAGCGTGAGCCGTTATCTTGCTGATTTCCTCTTTCGTGGCAGTAATGCCATTATCGCCAATAACAGGAGACTTTTTCCATGCCTGATTTTTTGCTACCATTCTATTTCCGGATCCTTTACCACCCAAAACATTCACCACCTTAATTTTTCGTAAAAATAAAAAATGAGCTATAAACAATAGACCTTTAAGAATACGATCTATTCTTCATAACTCACCGAGTTTCCTCAAAACCAAGCTCATCACTTGCCCGAATCAGCTCACCTGTTCGGAGTGATTTTACAATAGCAGATTTCCATACAAAATGCAAGAGAAAAAAGCCAAAAATTTACTATACTGAATTAATCTGTGCTGTTTATCACAATTCTTCCTGTTGTGATCTCCGTTTTCCACTATACTATACTATTCTTCTCTCCCCTATCCTAATCTTAACCTCTACTATACTAACCTAATCTACTCTACTTATGCGCCCAAGAAGTAACCATATGGGGACAAAGTGACAACCAAACGATAACCATGGCTATTATTACCAAAATCAACAGTAAATTTTTGTATACTATGCACAATTTCAGAGCAAAAAAAAAGTTGCTATTTCCGGCAACCATCATGTAATAATAAAAAGAGAAGAACACGCAACGCTCTCCTCTTTTTTTTGTACCACAAATCATTTCTAATCTGCTGGATCACATAAGATTCTGCCTATCAAATTTACTACTCCATTTTTTAATCATTCCACCCCATTTACTACCACTTTTTCACACATTTTTTGTGCTAATTTATGCCATTTTGCAACTAATCAGCCAAGTTTGCGCACACCGAAAAACCCATATAAATACTAGCTTTTTACCGCATTTATGACCACTCATAAGGCGTATTTTGGTATACGTAGTAAAATAATTCTCCGGCAGATCCGGATTTAAGCCTTTTTTACTGTCACGCTTGTATTCGTAATCCAACGTCAGACGATCATATTCCAAATGTCCCATCACAAAGATCTGCTTACCATCATCAGATACTAATAACAGTTCTCCCACCTTGTCGGAGTCTGCAAGTACAGTTAGCGTATCACACGCTGCAATCGCCTCATGATCAACTCCGGTATAACGGGAATGTGGTGCATAAAATACATCGTCAAATCCGCGAAGAAGCGGTGCTTTTCGATGGTGTACCCGATGTTCATACACACCAACTATTTTCTTTGGAAGCAGATGCTTCTTGATTCCATAATGATAATACAGTCCTGCCTGAGCCCCCCAACAAATATGCATTGTTGACGTCACATTCGCCTTAGACCATTCCATGATCTGCTTCAGTTCTTCCCAATACTGCACTTCCTCATATTCCATCTGCTCCACCGGAGCACCCGTAATGATCAAACCGTCAAATTTACGTTCTTTTACATCATCGTAGGTCTTATAAAACTCATTCAAATGACTGAGCGTCGTATTTTTACCAATATACGATGCTGTTGTCAAAAATGTAATCTCGATCTGCAATGGCGTATTGGATAAACTGCGTAGCAGCTGAACCTCCGTATCTTCCTTTAGTGGCATCAGATTGAGAACAGCAATATACAGTGGACGGATATTCTGCGTCGTTGCACGCGTTTCGTCCATCATAAATATATTTTCCTGCTCCATGATCTTTTTCGCCGGAAGATTATTTTGTACTTTAATTGGCATAATAAAACCTCATTTCTGCATATCTGCACTTTTCTGCTAGGACAAGTGATATTGTTCTATAAACGCTTGCTCCGTCAAAATCGGTATTCCAAGCTCTCTTGCTTTTTTATTTTTTGTCGAGTTGCTCATCGCATCGTTGTTGATCAAATAGTTCGTCTTAGAAGTGACACTGCCTGTCACCTTTCCGCCATGCGATTCAATCAGCTCTTTCAGCTCTTTGCGGTTTTTGAACCGCTCAACGGATCCGGTAATTACAAACGTGATTCCCTCCATATCTTTCGATACATTATCATCCGCAATTTTCTCGAGCGTAATATATTGTAACAGATGTTGCACTACTTGTCGATTCGCCTCAACCGCAAAATAATCTGTTACCGCTTTGGCGATCACAGCACCAACGCCATCAATCTGTGTCAGCTCCTCTTCAGAAACCGCCAAAACACGATCAAAATCATATGCGCAATAGCGACAGATCAGTCCGGCATTGGATAATCCTACATTCGGAATGCCTAAACTATACAAAAAACGAATGATCGTCGTATGTGCCGCCTTTGTCGCTGACTGAACCATTTTTTCGTAAGATTTTTCGCCAAACCCATCCATTGCAATGATCTGGTCTTTATATCGATCTAATCGAAACAGATCTGCAGGTTCATGGATCATATCCTGATTCATCAATTTCTCGATCGTTGCTTCTGACATGCCGTCAATATTCATCGCATCCCTGCTGACAAAATGTGAAAAACTTTTGATCTTCTTAGCCGGACAGGATGCATTTTCACAAAACAAAGCCTTCACTCCATTTTCTTCATGAATGGCTGTTGCACTATGACACACCGGACATTCTTCCGGAATAGGTAACGTCCCGCTTCGTGTCATATTTTCCGCAATCTGTGGAATGATCATATTTGCTTTATACACCTGAATATGATCACCAACCCCCAAAGCAAGCTGTTCAACTATGCTGACATTATGCACACTCGCACGACTTACCGTTGTTCCTTCCAATTCCACCGGCTCAAACACTGCAACCGGATTGATCAGCCCCGTTCTCGAGGCACTCCACTCCACTTCCTCTAACACCGTTTCAGCTATTTCATCTTCCCACTTAAAAGCCATCGCATTTCGCGGAAATTTAGCGGTTCTTCCCAAACTCTCTCCGTATGCGATCTCATCCATAAGAAGTACAAGGCCATCCGACGGAAAATCATTGGTGACGATTTTTTCTGCAAATTCTGCCACTGCTGCAGGCAATGTCTCCCCGGTAACACGAACATATTCGACAACCGTAAATCCCTGTTCCTGCAAAAATTTGAATTTATTCTCCTGCGAATCTTCGAAATCAACACCTTCTGCCGTCACGAGCGAAAAAGCAAAAAAGTTCACATGTCTACTCTTCGTAACACGGCTATCAAGCTGGCGTACAGAACCGCTGCACAAATTACGCGGATTTTTGTATTGCTCTTCCACCGGAAGGGATTCATTGATCTCCCGAAATCTGGAATACGTAATCACCGCTTCTCCGCGCAGTACCAATTCTCCCTGAAACGGGATCTGCAACGGTACATTATCAAACATACGGGCATTACCGGTAATGACTTCTCCTACCTGACCATTACCGCGGGTAACTGCCTTTTGCAGGGTTCCCTCCTGATACGTAAGTACGATAGTAAGCCCATCCATTTTCCACGAAAGCAGACCCGGATGCTCACCAAGCCAAGCCGCTAATTGTTCTGTATCCTTTGTCTTGTCCAAAGAAAGCATCGGTGAAGGATGTTGTTCTTTTGGCAGCTCACTAAGCACCTCATAGCCTACACGCTGCGTTGGACTGCCCGCCAAAACAATCCCCGTCTCCTTTTCTAATGCCTGTAATTCATCGTATTGTTTGTCGTATTCGTAGTTACTCATAACCTCATCACGACCTTGATAATACACTGCCGCCGCGTGATTTAACTGCTCTACTAACTCTAAGATCCTAGCTCTTTTCTCTTCCATATCATTCCCCATTCTTTCTGAAAATGCTGACGTTACCGCTCCAGTTCTTTGCGAAGCACACGGATCTCCATTGGCGTCAAACTGCGATAACGGCCTTTTTTCAACCCTTTTAATGTAATATTCATCACGCGGTCACGCCGCAAATGCGTTACCCGATAATCCAAATATTCACACATTCGTCGGATCTGACGATTTAATCCCTGCGTCAATATGATATGAAAACTATCCGCATCTTCCCGCCACACTTTGCACGGTTTTGTTACAGTGTCCAAAATCGGAACACCGGCGGCAAGTTTACGTAAATCTTCATCGCGGATCGGACGATCTACCTTGACAAAATATTCTTTTTCATGCCCGTAACGGCTGCGCAGAATTTTTTCCATTACATCGCCTTGATTGGTCAAAAGTAATAGCCCTTCCGAAGCCTGATCCAATCTGCCGACAGGATAAACTCGCTTTGGATAATCAATATAATCTACAACATTCTTGATCGGTTCTCCATTTTCCTCCTGCGCTGTCGTGCAAACGATCCCCTTGGGCTTATAAAACGCCAGAAAAATCTCTTCCTCTTCTTTGGTCACTTGGCGTCCATCTACCCGCACAACAGCTCCGTCATGCACTCTCGTACCGGCTGTTACCGGCTTATCATCAATCGTGATGCGCCCCTGCTCCACCATTCGATCAGCCTCGCGCCTCGAGCATACCCCCGCTTCACTTAAAAATTTATTAATCCTTACTCCCGTATTGTCTGCCATACTATTGTTACATTCCTTTCTCCATCCGCAAAGTAACTCTGCGAACTTCTTTCCTACTGCTTCATGCCTGTATACTCCAAAACGCAGTCTCATCTGTGTTGCTTACTTTCCTTATGGAAAAAGGTGACTCTTCAAAAGAATCACCTTATCTTACCTATACTTCCTCATTTACTGTGCAGCCTGCGTCGCTGCCGGAGCCTGTGTTGCCGCCGGTGCTTGTGTTGCCATCGGAGCCTGTGTCGCCGCCGGAGCCTGCGTCGCCGCCGGTGCGGTTGGCACCGGGGTTGCGCCATTCGCACTTCCGGCTTCTCCATCAATATTAGCCGTGCTTTCCGGTCCATCGCCCGAAGACTCATTCAACATATTGCAGAAATCACGAACTTCTTGATTTGTACTTTGAAGCTCCTCTAATTTCTTATTAACCGAATCCTGCAACGCCTTGACGTCTTTGCTGGCATCCAGCTTTTCAATCTTCTTCTGCTCTTTGCCGGACAAGGTCCCAAAATGCAACATAAATCTTCCATCCGGCTGCATCTTGATGTATAATGCCGTAAGCGATGGAATCTTTGTATCAATATCATATAATTTATCTTCATGATAGGCGTAAACACGATAACTTCCTGTTTCATAGCCTTCCTTGATCGTGCAGGAAATATTCTCATATTTTTCAATATATTCCGCTGCCGCCACCAACTTGCGCTCGTCAATGTTGTCCACATCGGTCACACAATCTGCCAAGGCATCCATATCTACTTTCTGTCTGGCATCAAAATATTCTTTCACAAGATCGGTGATCTCTTCTTTAATATCTTTATCCGACTTGCCTTTTATCGCATCCGCTATATTCTGTTCATCACTCTTCGTGGCTGACAACGAAAAATTAAGGTCCGGAGCCATCAAAGAAAATGTTCCCAACCCAATAAACATAACTGCCAGCGTAAAGATTAAAATAAACTTTTTATATCGCAGCGGCATATACCCACATCCTTCCTCAAATATCAAAACGCACCTGGAGGGACTCGAACCCCCGGCACACGGTTCCGGAAACCGTTGCTCTATCCACTGAGCTACAGGTGCAATTAATCAGCGAGAAATATTATAGCATAAGGGAATATAACCGTCAAGGCACGGATCTGGTGTACTTTTAATATTGATAAGCTTCTCTATTCCATTTGCATCAATAATCATCCCACGAATCCTCGTCATCTTCAAAAGCATCATAGGCATCATCGTAATTATCATAATCCGATTTATTATCTTCATAATAACCATCTACATCATAGTCATCCGCATCAAAAGATTTACTCGAAGATCCACTGTTGTAATTTCTGTTATAGGATGAGCTGCTCCCAGATGTACTGCTCCCAGACGAACTGCTCCCGGATGTCGAACTACTGCCGGATGTCGAACTATTACCATATGACGACGTTCCTGACGAGCTGCCACCGGTTGAATAACTCCCTGATGAACTCTTTCCTGTGGAATAATGATGTATATTATATTCTCTTTCGCGATCTTTCTCATTCACCTCATGAACCAATGTAATAAAATATCCAACACCAATTATCGTCAATATAAGCGCTACTATTGTCCAATTAATATTTAACTTCTTTTTCATCATTCTATCCTCCCATACAAACTCTTCTCACACGAAACGATCAAACACAATATCATTATAGCATTCCATCATAATTGCCACAGACTCCATTTTTTTGTAATCAAGAAACGAGCCAGTCGTAAGACTGTCTCGTTTCCATTTCATTGTCCTCTTAAATCGTCATGTCGATATGCTGTCCTAAATGGGGAGTCACAGAAGTCTCCATCATTTTAGTCAGTTCCGCAGCCTGTTCCTGATAGGTATCCATCGTCATATCAAGAACTGCCGTGCTGACATTAGTCATCAACTGATTGCCTGCCATCGCGATCGACATATCGGCAATACTATTTACCATATCCATAAAATCCACTCCTTTGCTGTTTAAGCAAAACTCTTTTTCCTATTATACACGATTTCCAACTCTTTTTAAATAGCTACTTAGTACAAACTTGTAATAACTTCCCATTCCTCAAATTTTTTCACAACCTCATATTGCTTAATAAGTGATATGTATTAAGCTATCCGTTGCAGATCTGCAATGTTTTATTGACACAGGAATAATAATAAACGGCATCCGATAATACTTCATCCTGCTCAACATACTGCGCGTTGACCTCCGTAACCATCTCACACAATTCTTTCCGAGACATTGTTGCATTTTCCGGCATAATGATCATTTCGTGGATGCTGCTAGGCAGCAAATAATAATTGCCTCCTATATTTTCTCCTATATGCTGTAAGCATTGCGGATACAAAACAACCGCCGCACCATTAATCTTCGACGAATTTGTTAGAACATAGGGATCACCTTCGTGACTTTTTGCCCAAAACGCTCGATTCCCCCAAATATTTTCATCCCCCGTCTGCATAATATCATCCAAGGAGCTTTCATGATCTGTCTGCTGAAAGAACTCATATAACATAGTTTCCATACGACATATAGAAATCGGGAAACGCTTCATCGTATTGTTTTGTGCGATCGTAAACAACGTCTGATGATCCAATCCCCATTTCTGCATTAGATCAAGGCTGATCCGGAAAGAGGCAATTCCATGTTCATCCTGCACCATCAGACAATGAAAGGTGATTGCCAGATCCATAAATGGAATGTAAGGAACTTCCGCCAACTGCTCTTCATTTTTCTCTAAAGATACCACGCGGTAAATAATTTGTTCCCGACACGCCTCCAATGTAAGATTCTCACTGTCGAACCGGTTGTTTTTGGCTGTTTCGTGATAGGTCGAAACAATGTCAGCTACTAACTGTTCCATCGTCTCTCCCTGTTCATATCTTGGATAGAGCTGCTGCATATAAAACTGTGGTGATACATTAGTATCCTCTGCCAATATTACCAAACTATCCAATTCAAGTTGATTGTTTTTGATCACTTTATGCCGTTCGACCTGATATCCCTCCGAAAATTTTTCTTTTACCATCTGTTCCATAACATTTTTAAACTCTTCAAAATCATACATCCTATAATCTCCTCCATACCCTATTTGCTTGATGTACTCTCGACAAAACAAGCTATAACAGCCCGTTTCATCTGTGCTGAATTTGAGGTTTCCCGATACTCCCACCCTATCAAAGCTTATAACCTCGAGAAACCTAATGAACGACTCCATTTGAAAATCCGGTTCTCTTCTATGCTGTCTACAGCTATCATCCCTCTCTTTGCCCTGTTGCACAGCGATGGAAGAAATCGTGTTTTAGTAAAAGGTAGATTTGTCCGATATGGGAACTTATTCTGAAATAAATCATGAATAGAAATACTATATGAAAGCTGCTTTACTCTCTCAATGTGATTATGAACAAAAGACCCTTCAAAAACTTAGAATGTCAATCAGATGATCTGCCTGACAATTGGATTTTCCAGTCCAGCAAACTGAAATCTTGTGTATGTTTCTCACTCACTGGACTAATAATATCGTACCAAAATGATATCATCCGGGCAATGGACGTATGTGCTAATAAAAATGCTCATAAATAGCAATTCTCACAAAGAAAATCAGATAATACAACAATTGACAACCCTGATTTTGTGCAATTTGTCTTTTTTGCTCTTTCAAACCATACAATATGCACAATTTTTTTTCCTAAAATTCCGAAGAATCCCTATAAATTCGTACTTTCAAGTACTCTGTGCGGTGATCGCACGCTACACAACAGCAGTTTCAGTTATTAATTAAAGTAAAAAAGACCGCCGGAAGAGTTCTCTCTTCCGACAGTCCGATATCCGGTTTATTCGTTAATACGATCTCGCCATTTGCAGTCCATGGTCTTACGTGGCAGCAAACTCACTTATACGTATTACTTGCTCAGGAATTCATGAATACCCTTTGCAGCAGCTTTACCGGCTCCCATTGCCAAAATAACCGTAGCAGCACCGGTAACAGCATCACCACCGGCATATACCTTTGCCTTTGATGTCTGACCATTCTGCTCCTCTGCAACGATACATTTACGACGGTTTGTCTCTAATCCCTTCGTTGTCGAAGAGATCAATGGATTTGGGCTGGTTCCCAAAGACATGATAACGGTATCTACATCCAGCGTAAACTCAGATCCGGCAATCTCCACCGGTCTGCGTCTTCCGGATTCATCCGGCTCACCAAGCTCCATACGGATGCATTCCATACCGGAAACATTACCATCTTCATCGGTAAAGATCTGTGTTGGATTTGTGAGGAGATCAAAAATAATTCCCTCTTCCTTTGCATGATGTACTTCCTCGACACGTGCAGGAAGTTCTTCTTCGCTGCGTCGATATACAATATGAACTTCAGCCCCCAGACGAAGTGCAGTTCTAGCTGCATCCATTGCTACGTTACCACCACCAACAACAGCAACTTTCTTGCCGGCAATGATCGGTGTGTCATAGTTCTCGTCAAAGGCTTTCATAAGGTTACTTCTGGTCAAATACTCATTGGCAGAGAAAACGCCATTGGCATTCTCGCCCGGAATGCCCATAAATCTAGGAAGACCTGCACCGGATCCTACGAATACCGCATCGAATCCTTCCTCTTCTAATAACTCATCTATTGTTGTTGCCTTACCGATCACAACGTTTGTCTCAATCTTAACGCCCAGTGACTGTACGTTTTCTACTTCCTTATCTACTACTTTTGTCTTTGGCAGACGGAACTCCGGAATACCATAAGATAATACGCCACCAGCCTTATGCAGCGCCTCAAAAATAGTAACATCGTAACCAAGCTTTGCAAGATCTCCTGCACAGGTAAGTCCTGCAGGTCCGGAACCGATCACAGCAACTTTCTTGCCGTTCTTCGTCTCTGCAGGTGCCGGCTTAATGCCTTCTTCTCTTGCTGTATCTGCAACATAGCGCTCTAGCTTACCGATAGAAACAGCATCACCTTTGATTCCACGGATACATTTGGACTCACACTGGCTCTCCTGTGGACATACACGACCACATACAGCCGGAAGTGCAGAGTACTTACTGATCACATGATAAGCATCTTCTACACTGCCCTCTACGAGCTTGCCAATAAATCCCGGAATATCAATATTTACCGGACAGCCTTTCACACACTGCGGATTTTTACACTGCAGGCAGCGAGATGCCTCTGCCGTTGCCTCTTCTCTATTGTATCCAAGACATACTTCTTCAAAGTTCTTGGCACGTACCTTCGGGTCCTGCTCACGTACAGGAACTCTCTTCATTACATCTACTTCCATTGTTATCCTCCATTCGAAGTGTTTATTCTATTTTGTTCTATCATTAATGGCACTGGCCACATCCACCGTGATGGGTATCACCTTCCTGCAATTTCAACATTGCTCTGCCTTCTTCTGTCTTGTACATACGCTGACGCAGCATTGCCTGGTCAAAGTCAACCAAATGTCCATCAAACTCAGGTCCATCTACACAGGCAAATTTGATCTCATCGCCAACTTTCAAACGACACGCACCACACATACCTGTTCCATCGACCATAATCGGGTTCATGCTGACGATCGTAGGGATACCGAGCTCTTTTGTAAGCTTACATACAAATTTCATCATGATCATCGGTCCAATCGCTACAACCTTCGTATATTCCTTACCCTGTCCGATCAGATCATTGATCTTGTCACAGCCGTTACCTTTGAACTCATAAGAACCATCATCGGTAGCAATATAAAGATTCGCAGCTACTTCGCGCATCTCATTTTCCAAAATAATAATATCTTTTGTGCGGGCGCCGATAATAACATCGACATCAACACCATGTTCTTTCATCCATTTTACCTGTGGATATACCGGTGCAGTACCTACACCACCACATACAAAAAGGATCTTCTCCTTTTTCAACTCATCTAATGGCATCTTGATCAACTCAGATGCACATCCAAGCGGTCCTACAAAATCCATAAAGGATTCTCCTACCTCATACTTTGCCATCTCCGTAGTAGATGCTCCAACTGTCTGAAATACAATCGTAACACTTCCCTGCTCGCGGTCATAATCACATACCGTAAGTGGAATACGCTCTCCTTTTTCATCGGTCTTGACAATGACAAACTGACCCGGCTGACAGTGTTTTGCCACTCTTGGTGCCTCAATATCCATAAGCCAGATATTATTGGCAAGGTATTCTTTCTTCAAAATTTTAAACATAATGTGCCTCCATTATTTTTTATTGCAGTAACCGAATTTCCCTGTAGTCGCATTATTTTGTCTTCATTCGGATTTACTTTGTATTTACAAAAACGCTTCCAGCCCTGTCTGCGTTGACAAAAAACTGTTGGAATAACGTTTATCACCACTTACATTTTGACCAAACCATTCCGGCGGAACAAACAGATCTGCATCTTCCTCATCCTGAAATTCCACTTCAACAAAACGAAGTCCCTCTAAGGGACCATGAAATACATCTAATTCCGCAATATGCCCATCTGCTAACGGAATAATATACCGTGTCTTAGAGATCAAGCCGCCATCTACCTTCTGGCGCAGATGCTTATAACTTTCCTCCGACAGGTTTATCTCATACTCCTGGCACATACGAACATCCGCCCGTCTTTCGCCAATCATTCCATCAAAGGATTTGCAGGTCAAAATATACTTGTCATTGCTTCGTCTGATACGCACTACCGGATCCGTGCAGAGATACCCCTGCTCCATTTCCTTTGTCATAGCTCCATCCAAACAAGGCATTTCTTTGATCTGATATTTTTTCTCAATTTCCATGAGCACATTCCTTATCCACTGCTAACTGCTCTGTCTTTGCGTTTTTATTTTTGCGCAGGCGGATTCCCAACATAACCGCTGCGACGGCAAGAGCAGCACTGACGATATATTTAACGACATACCAAAGCAGCGCACCTCCAAAGGACAGATCAGCAATCCCCTTTGCTAACAAAACACCAATCATATCTTCTCCTCCTTCTTATTATTACCTGCGATTCACCAATTCCTTCGTGATATCATTCCAGTCCAAACCACATTCTGCCATCAGGACCATCATATGATACAGGAAATCTGCAATCTCATAGCGCAGCTCTTCTGCATCCGGATTTTTGGCAGCGATCACAATCTCCGTTGCCTCTTCTCCACATTTCTTAAGAATCTTATCGATTCCCTTATCAAACAGATAATTCGTATACGAACCTTCCTTTGGATGATTTTTTCGTTCCATAATAACGTTGTAATCTTCCATCAATACGGTAAGAGGATTCGTCTGAATATATTCTTTCTTGGCCAATTCTTTGAAAAAACAGCTTCGATTGCCGGTATGACAGGCAGCACCGATCTGACGCACTTTAGCAAGAATCGTATCATTATCACAATCTAACGACAATGATTTAACATACTGAAAATGACCGGAAGTTTCACCCTTTAACCAAAGTTTCTGTCTGCTTCGGCTGAAATATGTCATGCGGCCTGTTTCGATCGTCTTCGCATAAGACTCCTCATTCATATATCCAAGCATAAGAACTTCACCGGTGCGGTAATCCTGCACAATTGCCGGGATCAACCCATTGGCATCCAGCTTAAAATCAGCAAAATCAATCAGGCTTTCAAAAACTTCCACAGCTATACCATTCTGCTTCAATGCACGTTTTGCTTTATAAATATCTTTGTCCTCAAAATAATTAGTTGATACACCGTATACATTGCTATAGGAAAGCAACTCACTTAGATCATTACGGATCAATCCATCTCGGATCAAAACCGTCATTTTGCACTGATCGATCGCATCACTAAAACTCTTTGTCGTATCAATATGCTTTAACACGACCGTACCAAATCCCTGCTCATAAAAAGCATTGAGCTGTTCCGCATTTTGAAAATCAGCCTTCATGTCGACTTCCACAGCCAGTTTATCACGATCAAAACGGCGCAGGATCTCATTTAATTCTTTCTCCTCCGGCAGCAAAGCCTTACGGATCACAACAGAACTTGCTCCGGTATAGAGTGCCTTTTTGGCATCCTCAAACCGTGATACATAGATTCCAACCGTAAATGGAATGTCGATCTGTTTTTCAATCTCCCGCACGGTAGACAAAAACTCCTCTCTGGAAGCTTCATCTCCAGTATAATTATATAAAAACAATTCATCCGCTCCCTCACAGGAATAGCGGTTTGCCAACTGAATGACATTTGCAGGATACTCATTCTCTGCATTAATAAAAGGAATTATCTTTTTGTGGTTCATAATCGTCCTCCTATAAGCTTCCTTTGGTTGATAATACATCAGATATACGTCCGTCATAACTCACTGCACGATCCAATGCTTTTGCAAACGACTTAAAAGCAGCCTCAATAATGTGATGATTGTTCTCCCCATCGAGCTGTTTTACATGAAGATTCATTCCTGCTGCATAGCTTACTGCATAAAAGAATTCATGAACCATCTCTGTATCGAACTGTCCCACAGATGGAACTGTAAGGTCCAGATGATAGCGCAGGTATGGTCTGCCTGACAGATCCAATGCACATAGTACTAGCGTTTCATCCATCGGCAAGATGCACTCGCCAAAACGGCAGATGCCCTTTTTATCCCCTACAGCCTGACGGATCGCCTCACCCAAAACAATTCCGGTGTCCTCTATCGTATGATGGCAGTCCACCTCCAGATCACCCTTTGCCTGTACTTCCAGATCAAACAACCCATGTCTGGCAAAACTATTCAACATATGATCAAAGAATCCAATCCCGGTCTGAATAGAAGCTTTCCCTGTTCCATCCAAATTTAAACGGATCGTAATATCCGTTTCTCCGGTCTTTCTTGTCACCTCAGCCTGACGGCACTTCACGTTCTGTTCCATAGGAATCCTCATTTCTTTGCTTTTCCTTTTATTTTACCCGATTTTTCAAAAGTTTGCAATTTGTATTCCAATTATTGTTCGAATCGAACAGCGATTGAATTTGCATGTGCAGTCAGCTTCTCAGCAGTTGCAAAGTCCTCGATATCCTGATGTACCAGCTCCAGTGCCTCTCGGGAATAGGAAATGATACTGGACTTCTTAATAAAGTCATCGACCGACAGTGGAGAGAAAAACTTCGCAGTGCCATTTGTCGGAAGCACATGGTTTGGTCCTGCAAAATAATCACCCAAAGGCTCACTGCTATACTCTCCTAAGAAAATCGCTCCGGCGTTACGGATTCTCGTCATTGTATCGAATGGATTTTTCGTAACGATCTCTAAATGCTCTGAAGCAATCTCGTTAGCTGTTTCAATCGCCTCTTCCATCGTATCTGCAACCAGAATATAACCGTAAGAATCCAATGATTTTTGGATGATCTCCTGACGAGATAATTTTTTCACAAAACCATCAACTTCTTCGGATACTTTATCAGCCAGCTCTTCGCTAGTCGTGATCAGGATCGCAGATGCCATCTCATCATGTTCTGCCTGTGACAATAAGTCAGCAGCTACATAACGTGGGTTGGCTGTCTCATCTGCCAGTACTAAAATCTCACTCGGGCCGGCGATCGAGTCAATGCTGACATGTCCATATACCGCTTTCTTGGCCAGTGCCACAAAAATATTACCTGGTCCCACGATCTTATCAACCTTTTTGATGCTTTCGGTTCCATATGCCAAAGCACCGATTGCCTGTGCTCCACCCACTTTATAAATCTCATCGACGCCAGCCTCTTTGGCTGCAACCAATGTGATCGGATATACTTTGCCATCTTTTCCCGGCGGTGTTGTCATAACGATACGTTCTACTCCTGCCACCTTTGCCGGAACAATATTCATCAGAACCGATGACGGATATACTGCTTTACCACCCGGAACATATACACCAACACGTTCCAATGCCGTTACTTTCTGACCTAACAGCGTGCCATCCGGTTTGCTGTCAAACCAACTGTATCGAACCTGTTTTTGGTGGTAATCACGAATATTCACTAACGCCTTACGAATGATTTCAATTAGATGAGAATCTACTTTTTCATATGCCTCAGCAATTTCTTCTTCGGTAACACGGAAGGTTTCCTCAGTGATCTTTACACCATCAAACTGTTCTGTATACGCAAACAGTGCCTGGTCACCTTCTGCTTTCACTTTATCCAAAATATCGCGAACCGTTGTCTCAAATTTGCTATACTGATTCGGACTTCTTTTCAAAAGATTTTCCAAAATATTTTCGCGCTCTTTTTGTGTCAGCTTTACAATTCTCATCGTAATTTCCTCCTCTTTCTATGTTACTGTGGAATAACTTTCCGCAGATCTCGGATCAACTTTGTAATACGCTCATGCTGCATCTTCATACTCACTTCATTAACAACCACTCTCGCCGATAACGGACAGATCTCTTCCAATACTTCCAAACCGTTTTCACGCAGTGTCGAGCCTGTCTCAACAATATCCACGATCACTTCTGACAGACCAACGATTGGAGCAAGCTCTACCGACCCATTCAGTTTAATGATCTCAACTGTCTGATGTTTGACATTATAAAAATAATCCTTTGCAATGCGAGGATACTTGCTTGCCACACGGATCAGGGACCCGTCATTCAAGCGTTCCTTCGCCTCTTTCGGTCCTGCAACACACATACGGCATTTGCCGCAATTGAGATCCAATACTTCGTATAACTTGCGGCCCTCTTCCAAAATGGTATCCTTACCGACTACACCAATATCAGCAGCACCCATTTCAACATAAGTCGGAACATCCGATGCTTTCGAAAGGAAAAACTTAAAACCAAGTTCTTCATTTACAAAGATCAGCTTACGCGTTTTCTCATCCTTCATTTCCTCACATGTAATACCAATCTGCTCTAACAGCGCTAATGTCTGTTTTGCCAAACGCCCTTTTGCCAGGGCAAATGTTATGTATTTCATCGCTATCCTCCTACTTATTTCGCCTCTATCATCTGCTGTTTTTCGCCATCTTTCGTCAGGTAGATCAAAGAATCATTACCGTTGCGTTTTGCGTAAGCAACATATTCTTCAATTTCTTTTTTGGAAGATTTGCGCATCATCTGAACAACTTGTCCACCTTCACGCATTTTCTTAGCCTCCCGCAAAGCCTGCGCACGCACCTCTTTCGGATACACCAAAAGTGTTCCGCCAAGTGCAGTCTCTCCAAACAGCTTCTGACGCTCCATTGCGATCATCAACTGGTCTAATACGATAACCAAACCGATTGCCGGCGCCTCTTTGCCAAACTGTGCCACCAAACCGTCATAGCGGCCACCGCTGGCGATTGCCTCACCATTTCCATATGTATAGGCACGGAATACAACTCCTGTATAATAGCTGTAATGACTCAGCATACTGAGATCGATCGTGACATAATCTTCTAAACCATATATCTTTAAGATCTCTTCTAATTTTTCCAAGCGTTCTAATGCTTTATATACGCGCTCGCTCTTACTTCTCGCACGCACAAAATCTGCCGCCTCTTTTAAGTTCTCTAATAGTTCCGGCAGTTTCACAAAGACCTCTTTTAACCCCGGCTGTACCGTGAGCTTGCCTAACAATTCTTCCACGCCAAAGAAGTTTTTGCTCTCGATCAGATCACGCAGCGTCTCGATCGTCTCCTCCTCAAAGCCTGCTTCCTCTACCAAAGCCCGGAACAGATCGGCATGTCCCACTTCGATCTGAAATTCCTTCAAACCGCTCTCTAACAGACATTCTATCGTCAATGCTAACATCTCTGCATCCGCATCGGAGCTGTCATCCATAAAAAGCTCTGCTCCAACCTGTGTCACTTCCTGTAATTTACCCTTGTATTGTCCGGTACTGACAAAAGTCTGTGCCGTGTAGCAGAAACGCATCTGCTCAGTCTCCTCACGGAAATATTTGGCAACACAGCGTGCGATCGCCGGCGTCATGTCCGGTCGCAATACTAGTGTATTGTTGCCACGGTCAAAGAACTTAAACATCTCATTGGATGCAGCTGTTCCACGTTCTTTATTAAAAATATCAAAATACTCAAACGTCGGTGTCTGCACATTTCGAAATCCATAGGAATGCATCACCTGCTCTAACGAATGCTGTACCTCCAGCTTTCTGGCACAAGCACTGCCATAAATATCCCGCACTCCACCGGGTGTGTGCAACAATTCTGATGCCTTTGTATTTTCTGTTCCTGCCATAAAACAACCATTCCTTTCTAATACATACCTGTCGGTGTCTCTTCTTTTGCGTCATACCCCTTGTCACGAAGCGCCTTTAAAATCTCATTTTTGTGCTCCTGTCCAAATGCCTCAAGCGTGATCCGAAGCTCAACTGCCGCATTACGGTTGATGCTGACAAACTGATTATGCTCTAAGCGGATAACATTTCCTTTTTCTTTTGCGATAATATCCGCTACGTTGACAAGTTCACCCGGTCTGTCCGGTAACTGTACGGCAACGGTAAATACTCTGCCGCGGGCGATCAGTCCATGCTGAACGACGGAAGACAACGTAATAATGTCCATATTACCGCCACTTAAGATTGAAACGACCCGTTTGCCCTTGCAGTCGAGATGCTTTAATGCTGCCACAGTAAGCAAGCCTGAGTTTTCTACTAACATCTTATGGTTTTCCAAAATATCTAAGAAATTGACAATCAACTCTTCATCCTCAACAGCAATGATCTCGTCAATATTTTTCTGTATATATGGGAAAATCTTATCTCCCGGAGTCTTAACAGCGGTACCATCCGCAATTGTCTCTACATTTGGCAGTGTAACTACTTTGCCCGCATCTAAAGATGCTTTCATACAGCTTGCGCCTGCCGGCTCTACGCCGATCACTTTGATGTTCGGATTTAACAGCTTAGCAAGTGTTGAAACACCGGCTGCCAGTCCACCACCACCGATCGGGACCAAAATAATGTCTACTGTCGGCAGTTCCTTAAAGATTTCCATTGCAATCGTTCCCTGACCGGTTGCAACGGTTTCATCATTAAACGGATGTACAAAAGTAGCACCGCTCTTCTCTGCCAATTCCAACGCTTTCTGGCAGGCTTCATCGTATACTGATCCATGCAGTACCACGTTAGCGCCATAACCTTTCGTTCGATTCACTTTTATCAACGGCGTCGTTGTCGGCATTACGATCGTTGCCGGAACACCATATAATTTGGCCGCGTAGGCAACTCCCTGCGCATGATTTCCTGCAGATGCCGTAATCAATCCTTTTTCTCTTTCGTCCGATGACATTGTACTGATCTTATAATAAGCGCCTCGCACCTTATAAGCTCCTGTGTACTGCATATTTTCCGGTTTCAGATATACTTTATTTCCTGTCTGTTCTGAAAAGTACTCGCTATAGATCAGATTGGTCGGAAGTACGACTTCCTTAACCTTTTCTGAAGCTTCTTCAAACTTATCTAATGTCATCATGTTACTATCCTCCAATGAATTTTCTTTTTATCCTGTCAATCATTCAAACAGTGCGTCAACAAATTGATCTGCATCAAATTTCTGCAGATCATCAATCTGCTCTCCAATACCAATATATTTCACCGGTACATGCAGCTCTGATTGAATTGCGATCGCAATCCCACCTTTGGCCGTACCATCTAATTTTGTCAAAATGATTCCGGTAATGTCTGCCACTTCGCCAAACTGTTTTGCCTGTGCTAATGCATTCTGTCCCGTCGTTCCATCCAATACAACCAGTGTCTCCCGATGTGCATCCGGATATTCACGTTCAATAATTCGATTGATCTTGCGCAGCTCCTCCATCAAATTTTTCTTGTTATGAAGTCGTCCGGCTGTATCACAGAGCAAAATATCTGCCTTTCTTGCCTTTGCTGCATTTACGGCATCATACACAACTGCTGCCGGATCACCGCCTTCTTGACCGGAGATCAACTCCACGCCTGCACGATTTGCCCATTCGGTAAGCTGTTCAATTGCTGCCGCACGAAATGTGTCAGCAGCTGCAAGTATCACTTTCTTACCATTGTTTTTGAACTGTCCTGCCAACTTGCCTACTGACGTTGTTTTTCCAACGCCGTTGACACCGATCAACAATACAACCGAAGTCTCATTCTCATAGTCATATGCATGTTCATCCACGCGCATCTGATCTTTGATACTGTCGATCAACAGTTGCTTGCAGACACTGATCTCTTTGATCTTCTGCTCTTTGACTTTTTGCTGCAGATTCTCAATGATCTTTGACGTAGTATTTACACCAATATCTGCCATAATAAGCACTTCTTCGAGCTCTTCATAGAAATCATCGTCAATCTCCGAAAAGCCGTTGAATATATTGTCAATTCCAGCGACAAAGTTGTCTCGTGTTTTTGTCAGTCCGTCTTTCAGTCTGCTGAAAAATCCCTTTTTTTCACTCATATTCACTCTCCATGTTATTCTTTTTTATGCACTATCTTACTATATTACCTGTTTTACTGCTAAAATGCAACATCAGATACAATATGTTTCAAATGCCGACAATCTGTCCATCTAATTGGCAATCTCTTTTTCATCCAACAGACTGACAGAAACCAACGTAGATACTCCCTTTTCCTGCATAGTGATACCATACAGGATATCTGCAGCATTCATCGTACCACGTCGATGCGTAATAACGATAAACTGTGTATTTTCGGTCAATTTATGCAGGTAATTGGCATAACGCCCTACATTAGAATCATCCAACGCTGCCTCGATCTCGTCCAACAGACAAAACGGAGATGGTTTCAGACTTTGGATAGCAAAAAGCAACGCGATCGCTGTCAGAGCTTTCTCTCCACCGGACATCTGCATCATATTTTGCAGTTTCTTTCCCGGCGGCTGGGCAACGATCTTAATGCCTGCCTCAAGGACATCTTCTCCCTCTGTCAACTCCAGTGCTCCACGTCCACCACCAAATAGTTCCTTAAACACTTTATCAAAACGTGTCTGAATTTCAGCAAACTGTTCTTCAAACTGTTTTCTCATCTCAGTATCCAGTTCCTCGATAATGCCACGTAAGACATCGGCTGCCTTAATGAGATCATCATGCTGGCCGTTAAGCAGTTCATAGCGTTCCATTAGCTCCCGGTACTGTTCAATTGCATTGACATTGACATCCCCTAAGCCTTTGATCTTGCCTTTTAGGGTTTTGATCTGGGCACGCATTTGCGCCCCGGACATATTTAACGCTACACGAATTTCTTCCGCTTTACTAAAGGTCAGTTCATACTGCTCCCACATATAGTTCGTGTAAGAATCCATCTTTTCCTGCAGTTTTTCCTGACTGTTGCGCAAGCGGAACACCTCTTTATCCAATGCATTCATCTGCTCTGATAAGCTCTCCCGACGCTCAAAAAAGCCTTTCTGCCTCGTTGTCAGCTCCTCACGTTTCTGCACTTTCTGCTCAACCATCTCTGTCAACGTCGTGATCTGCACAGAAAGCTGATCCATCTGCTGTCTTAAATCCGCGATCTGTGCCTCTTTTTGACGTACCCTCTCATCTGCCTGCATATTATTCCCGGATGCTTCCTCCATCTGCTGGCAAATATTCTGCAGTTCTCCGGCAACACGATTCACATTTTCCTGCTGAAACTGTTTCTTCTGCTCCAATGTTGTATAGTCCAATTGGAGCTGTGCATCTTCTGTCTCTAATTGTTTTTGCTGCTCCCGGACCTGATCAAGCTTGTCCGTGCACTCTGCAATGCGCTCTTCGCGGATCTTATTCTGATCCTCATTTTCCTTACGTTGATCCTGCAGCTTATCTAATTCATCCTGCAGCTCCTTTTTCTGTCCCTCGATTCCCTGACTTTCAAAACGAATGTGATCAAGCTGTTCCTTCGCTTGTTCCATATCGCGGTTTGCACGATCATATTGCAATTTTGCAGTATTTTGCTGCAATACCAGTTCTTCTCGCAGGTGATGATTTGTCTCGATCTTCTGACGGATCTGCGCACCATCTTTCTCATACTTGGCAATATCTGCATCGATTTCGGTAAGGCGCGCTTTCCATTTCTTCGTCTGCTGCTCAAGTTCCTCCATCTCGCGGCGTCTTCCCAACAGATTATTGTTGTTACGAAAAGCACCACCGGACATAGAACCACCCGGATTTAAGAGTTCACCCTCTGTCGTAACGATACGTATCGTGTGATGATACTTCTTGGCCAAAGCGATCGCATGATCGATATGATCAACTACAACAAAACGTCCCAGCAAATATTCTACCAATTCTGAGAAGCGATCTTCTGCCTCTACAAGGGTGGATGCCATACCGATCACACCCGGCTCTGCCATAATATTTTGTGCGCGGCTTGCTGCCTTTGTATGTATATTGGTCAACGGCAAAAATGTAGCTCTGCCGTAGCGATTCTTTTTTAAATGAGCGATCATACTTTTGGCGGTCTGCTCATTATCGGTCACGATATTTTGAATGCTGCCGCCAAGTGCAGTTTCCACTGCGATCTCATACTTTTTATTTACGCGGATAATATCTGCCACAACTCCGACAATGCCCGGATAATTCGGCTTTTGCTCCATAACACGCTTGATGCTCTGCCCAAACCCCTCATAGCGCTCTGTCATATTTTGCAGAGAACGCAGTCTGGAATGATCCATGTGATACTGTCGCTCCGTCTCCCGGCGCTCGAGATTTAACTGCTCTGTCTGTCCCTGCATATGCTTGACAGAATGTGCGAGTTCTGCTCCGGCATCATCTAACGCTTGTATCTTATCCGAGATCTCCTGCAGATTGCTTTGCTCTCGGTCTAAAATCTCCTGCAAACCGGCCGTTTGCGTTTTATTTTCCAAGATCCGTTTTGTCAGTTCCACTTTTTTGATATTGTTCTGCTCTAACAGCGTTTGAAAGCGTTCTTCCTGCGTCACAACATCCGTATTTGCATCTTTTGCCTGTGCGATCGCCTCATTGTGACCTGCGATCTCCTGCTCGAGAAGTGCGATCTCATTGCCGGTCTTTTCCCGCTTAGCAGTAACATCCTGACGGGACTGTTCCATCTGCTGTAATTTATCTTCAAATTCTTTCGTTTTTGCGCGATGCTCTTCTTGTTCGCTTTCCAGTTCAGACACTTTGGCACGGTAGTTCTCTATCTGCTCACGATAATACAGCTCGCTTTGGCGCACCGCATTGATCTGCTCCTCTAATACTTTTATATCGCCTTCCTGCTGATTCAACTTCACTTTATCAGCACTCAGCGTTTCACGGCATTCTTCCAGATTCCGCGTATGTTTATCCAGTGCCTCTTCTAGTTGAATATATTCTGACTTGACCGTTTCATATTCTTCCTTTGTCTTAGCCAGATCTCCATCTGCAATACTTTCCTTCTCGCGAAGTTCCTCCATGGAAGCGCTGTTTTCTTTGTAATCCTGCAAAAATACATTGATATCCAGATTGCGCAGTTCATCACGGTAACTCAAATATTCTTTTGCTTTTTCGGATTGCGCCTCCAATGGCTCAACCTGTTTTTCCAACTCCGATAAAATGTCTTCGATTCGCACAAGATTTTGCTGCTCTTCCTCTAAATTCTTCTCAGCAACCGTTTTGCGCTTTTTGAACTTCACAATACCGGCAGCCTCGTCAAAAAGCTCGCGACGCTCTTCCGGCTTACCACTTAAGATCTTATCAATCTGACCCTGCCCGATGATAGAATAACCTTCCTTACCAATACCGGTATCTAACAGTAATTCCTGAATATCCCGCAAACGACACGAAGCACCGTTGAGCAGGTACTCGCTTTCACCGGATCGGTATACCCGTCGAGCAATCTTTACCTCTTCATACGGCACTTTCAACTTGTGATCTTCATTATTGATCGTGATCGCCACATACGCAAAGCCCTGTGGCTTACGAAGCTGTGTTCCGGCAAAAATGACATCTTCCATCTTCGCTCCACGAAGCTGTTTGGCACTCTGTTCACCAAGCACCCATCTGACAGCATCCGCCACGTTACTCTTACCACTGCCATTTGGTCCAACGATAGCAGTGATTCCGTTATGGAATTCAAATACTAATTTATTGGCAAACGACTTAAAGCCATGTACCTCCAAACTTTTTAAATACATCCCTTACCTCATTTCTCCCGCAAAGCAAGAATTGCCTCATACGCTGCCGACTGCTCTGCTTTTTTCTTTGTTCTTCCTGTCCCGACCGCTATCTTTTTACCGTTGATCATCGCAGCAACCTCAAATGATTTACAGTGATCCGGTCCGGTTTCTTTCACCAGCTGATATGCCAATGCAAGATGTCTTCCCTGCACAATCTCCTGCAGGATCGTTTTGCTGTCATAAAACAACTTTTTGTTCTCGATATCACGCAGCACAAATGCCTCGACATACTCTTTTGCTCTGGCAAATCCTCCATCCAGATAAACAGCACCGATCGTAGCCTCCATGGCATCGGACAAAATAGAATCCCGCTCTCTGCCCCCGGTGCGATCCTCTCCTTTACCCAAAAGCAGATAATCTCCCAAAGAAATATCTCGCGCACAAGCTGCCAGCGTCGGTTCACAGACATAACTTGCCCGTATCCTTGTAAGATCTCCCTCTGGTTTCTGCGGATTTTCCTTAAAAATATACTCGCTGGAGATCAACTCTAATACAGCGTCCCCCAAAAACTCCAAACGCTCATTGCATTTATATTTTTTCAGTCGTTTTTCATTTGAATACGAACTGTGAGTCAATGCCGTCACCAACAGATACGGATTTTCAAACGTGTATCCAATCTTTTTTTCAAACTCAATTATCTTTTCCTGTCTCACTGTTCATCATACTCCTTTTTATGCAGGTATCATCACAAGATTGCACAGATCCTGTACCGTCTTCACCTGATACACCGCTTCTTCCTCTAAAATAACATCAAACGTGTCTTCCATTCCCATAATGATCTGAAAAACTTCCAGAGAATCCACTCCCAGATCCTCCACCAGCCGCGCTTTGGCATAAATCTGCTCCGAGTCTTTGCCCAGAACTTCTGCAATGATCATCTGCAGCTTTTCAAACTCCATAAGAAACACTCATTCCTTTCCCATCTCATACTATTCGCTAATCTTCCTGCTTTACTGCAAGATTCTCTTTGATCTTTTCATTGATCTGCTCTTCGGTAAACTGCACACACTGCAAAATGCCCATTTTGACATCTTTCGCATTGGAGCTGCCATGCGTTTTAACAACTAACCCTCTCAAGCCAAGCAATGGTGCTCCACCATGATCATCCGTGTTAAACTCTTTCATTGTCTTTTTCAATGCCGGCTTGATCAGCAATGCCCCTATCTTACTGCGAAGTGTAGACATGAGCCCCTGCTTCACCTTAGAAAGCAGTGTCCCTGCCAATCCCTCGTATAATTTCAAAATAACATTGCCAACAAATGCCTCACATACAATAACATCGGCATCACCCTTCGGAATGTCTCTTGCTTCAATACTTCCGGTAAAATTAATATCTTTACATTCTTTCAATAAAGGATATGTTTCTTTCACCAATTGGTTTCCTTTTTCTTCTTCTGCACCAATATTTACAATAGCAACTTTAGGATTGTCTACTCCAACAACGTGTTTCATATATATGGATCCCATCTGTGCAAACTGCACCAAATGAGAAGCTCTGGCATCTACATTTGCTCCACAATCGATCAGCAATGCCGGTCCTTTGGCCGTTGGGATCAATGGCGCTAACGGTGCTCGCTCAATACCTTTGATCCTTCCAACGATCATCTGACCACCAACTAATATAGCACCGGTGCTTCCTGCTGATACAAATGCATCTGCCTCGCCTTTTTTAACGAGTTTCATGCCAACTACGATGGAAGAATCCTTCTTTTTGCGAACTGCCATCACCGGTGGCTCGTCAAATCCGATCACTTCCTCTGCATGAACGATCTCTATGCGCTCTTTATCATACGTATATTTTGCAAGCTGCTCCTTGATCGCATCTGTTCTACCTACCAATACGATAGAAATATTTGTATTTTCCTGCAATGCTTCTACGGCTCCCTGTACCGGAACCTCTGGTGCGTAATCACCACCCATCGCATCCACAACGATCTTAATCTTAGTCTCCATCTTTCTTCACCATGCCTTTCACTATCCACACTATAAGCGTTTATAAAAAAATGACTTAAAACTTGCAAATCCGATATTGCCGGGCGATATGATCTGTTCTGTACTTCCAACAAACAACAACCCGTCTTTTTTAAGGGATGCATTAAACTTTTGATATATCTCCTTTTTGGCTTCCTCCGTAAAATAAATCATCACATTACGGCAGACGATCATATCACATTCTTTTGGATATCTATCCTTCAGCAGATTATGTTGACAAAATTTGACACAACGCTTGATTTGATCACTGATCTGATAACTCCGGTCAGAAACCTGTGTAAAATATTTCGACACAAATTCTTTCGGTAGTCCTTTTAAGCTCTTTTCATCATAAATACCTATCTGCGCCTTTTCTAACACTTGTCTGTCAATATCCGTCGCATAAACATGGATCTTATCCAGCGGAATAAACTTTGCTAACAGCATAACAAGTGTATACGGTTCATCTCCTGTCGAGCAGGCAGCACTCCATATATGCAGATCATTGCCAAAGCGCTCAAATAAATACGGAAGCATCTCATCCTCCAGCAGCTTCCACTGCTCCGGATTGCGATAGAATTCAGATACATTAATGGTCAAGTATGCCACAAACTCATCCAATCTCACTTTATCTGTCTTTAGCAATCGGATATACTCCTCGTATGATGTAATCTTGCACTTTGTGATCAACGCATCAATGCGTCGTTTCATCTGACGTTCTTTATAACAACTCAGGTCTATCTGGGTCAACCCGAATACCTGTTTCTTAAACAACTCATAATCGCCCATTTCTGACCTCCTTTACATACGCAAATTTCATTCCATACTTTTCGCACAAACGAAAACCCTATACGAAAAAAATCGCCAACCCGTACAAGTACGGATTGGCGAGCGATTACCTACTATTACTCTGCTGGCTCTTCAGCGACATCCTCTTCTTCATCCGCCTGTGAGTCATTCAATAAAGCCTTGATGCTCAGGCTGATCTTGTGATCTTCGCTATTGAAATCAACAACTTTAGCTTCCACTTCCTGACCAACTTTCAATACATCAGACGGCTTATCGACATGCTCCTTAGAGATCTGAGATACATGCAGTAATGCATCAACACCAGGCTCTAACTCAATGAATGCACCGAAATCAGCCATACGTGCGACTTTACCCTTCACAACAGAACCAACGCTATATTTTCCATCAGCATTTAACCATGGATTCTGATCCTCAAACTTCAGGCTCAATGCAATCTTATCGTCTTTGATGTCTTTAATAAGAACCTTAGTCTTGTCGCCAACGTTGAATACCTTTCTAGGATTTTCAACACGTCCCCAAGACATCTCAGAAATATGAAGAAGTCCGTCTGCTCCGCCAAGATCGATGAACGCACCGAAATCTGTCAAATTCTTAACAACACCTTCTACAGTATCGCCAACATGAATTCTTGCAAAAAGCTCTTCCTGTTTCTTCTTCTTCTCTGCAACCAAAAGCTGCTTTCTATCACCAATGATTCTTCTCTTCTTTGGATTAAACTCGCTGACAACAAACTCAATCTCCTGTCCTGCATACTTAGAAAGATCTTTCTCATAAGTATCAGATACAAGGCTGGCCGGAATAAAGATCTTAGTCTCATCAACGATGACACTCAAGCCACCCGTTAATACATTGACAACCTTAGCTTTAAGTACTTCTTTATTCTCAAATGCTTCACGAATGCGCTCATTACTCTTCTCCATAGCAAGGCGTTTGTATGTTAATAATACCTGTCCCTCACCATCATTCACCTTGAGTACCTTGGCGTTCATTTTGTCGCCTTCTTTCACAACATCTCTCAGATCAATGCCGGATTGATTACTGTACTCATTTCTGGTAATGATACCATCTGCTTTGTAGCCGATGTTAAGAACGATCTCATCTTCCTTAACGCTGATGACTGTCCCTTCTACAACCTCTCCATTGTGGATTGTTACTAATGATGTTTCTTCCAATAACTGTTCAAACTCATTATTCATTTCTGACATATGATTGAACCTCCTTAATAATAGTATTTGGGGTCGAGGCCCCTGCAGTAATACCCACGCTACGAAAAGATTGAAATTGCTTCAAATCCAAGTCATCAAGTGTCTGTATAAAATGTGTGTCCGGACACACATTCTTGCATATTTCATACAGTTTCTGCGTGTTCGAACTATGTTTTCCACCTATCACTATCATTGCGTCGGAGTCACCGGCAATGGCTGCCGCTTCCGTCTGACGCTCTTCGGTAGCGTTGCAAATTGTATTCATAACGTCTATATCATAACTCTTTTTCGAAAAAATATCAACTATATCTTTAAATTTCTTGTAATTAAATGTCGTTTGTGCCACAACACAAAGTTTCCTGGCTGGTTCCTGACTATAATTTTCTGCCTCCGAAACGCTTCCGATCACTGTAGCTGCGCCATTGCACCAGCCATTGATCCCTTCCACTTCCGGATGGTTTGCATTGCCGACAATGACAATACAGCTTCCTTCCTGATATTTTTTCTCAACAATGCGATGGATCTTGCTGACAAAAGGACAGGTCGCATCAACAATGCGAACCTTTTTGTCTTCCAGTTGATGATACACGTCTGCGCTGATGCCATGTGAGCGGATGATCACCGTCGCATCCTCCGCTTTGGAAAGTTCTTCCGGCGTATCGATCACACGTACACCTTTTTGTTCCAGATCCTGCACAACCTGCTCATTGTGAATGATCGGACCGAGCGTATAAACTTTCTTTCCCGTCTCCGCTTCCTTATAAACCATTTCCACTGCCCGCTTCACTCCAAAGCAAAAGCCCGCACTCTTAGCCAATGTAACTTTCATACAAATCTTTCAATCCTTTCTATGCCCACAAAGATCCGTTTTGTTCAGGCCTTTTGAACGAGTGATACGATCTTTGTCACTACTTCCTCGATCGTCATATCAGAGGTGTCTAGATAAATAGCATCTTCTGCCTGCTTTAACGGAGCGATCTCACGATTCATATCCTGCTCATCACGTGCAATAATATCCCTTTCGATCTGGGCAAGATCACTTTCCACACCGCGTTCCTTCTGCTCCAAATAACGTCTTTTAGCTCGCTCCGATGCACTGGCTGTAAGATATATCTTAAGCTCTGCATCCGGCAGGACACAAGTTCCAATATCCCGGCCGTCCATGATCACATTGTTAGCTGCCGCAAGTTCCCGCTGTAAATAAAGAAGTTTCTCACGTACAGCAGGATATTTTGAAGTATTAGATGTCATCATGCTAACCTCTTCCGTACGAATAAAGGCATTGACATTTTCACCGTTAAGTAGTACCTGCTGTTCTCCCTCCTGATAAGCAATCGTCACATTGATATGCTCACAGGCCTCTGCAATCTTTTTCTCATCTTTTGCATCAATTTCCCGGCGCAGAAAATACAGCGCCATCGCACGATACATAGCTCCGGTATCTACATAGATGAAATCCAGTTTCTTCGCTGCCATCTTGGCAATAGTACTTTTGCCGGCTCCTGCCGGTCCGTCAATTGCAATATTATACATATCTATCCTCCATTATCATTCAATACACTGATATTCCTGCCAAATACCCGGTTGACCACGCAACCTGAAGATTATACCCTCCCGTCACACTATCTACATCGATCAGCTCTCCGGCTGCAAATAAATGTGAAATCTCCTTTAATTCCATGGTTGCCGGATTGATCGCCTTTACGGAAATGCCTCCTCCGGTAACGATCGCTTCCGGAAAATCCCGCAGCTTTTTGACGGTACAGGTGAGATCTTTGCATAGTTTAACCAGTCTGTGCCGCTCCTGCCTAGTCACCTCATTGACCTGCTTATCCGGCGTGATCTCGGAAAGTTCCACGATAACCGGGATCAATTTTGACGGCAGCAGCTTTCCCAGACTGTTTTTAAACATGCTGTTTTTTTGTGCGGCAAAATCACGCTGTAACCGTTCATCTAACTGTTCTTCCGACAAGGCCGGTTTCAAGTCAATATGCAGTTTACAGTCTTTGGCACCTTTACGACCGAGCAGGCTGCTCGCCGACAAGACCAATGGTCCGCTTACACCAAAATGCGTAAACAGCATTTCTCCCTGTTCCTCGTATATTTTATGCGATCCACGTTCCACGCGCAACGACACATTGCGAAGCGATAATCCCTGCAGTCTGATTGGCCACTCTTCTACCGTCTCAACAGGCACTAACGCCGGATAACATGGTTCTAAAGCAACTCCTTCCTGTTTCAGCAGTCGGTGTCCATCACCTGTCGATCCGGTAGAAGGATATGCAAGTCCCCCCGTTGTAAGGATGACATCATCCGCTGTCAGTGTTTCCAATGCACCATGATAACTCTGTACTTTTACGCCTTTACAATTATGATCTTCGATCATAAGTCCTGTCATCTTCGTATGCAATCTGACCGTAACATTTCTTCTGCGAAGTGCTTTCTGCAGCGTTTGCAGCACATCGGAAGACTTATCAGACTGCGGAAACACGCGATTGCCGCGCTCTGTCTTTACCGCCAGACCTTCCTGTTCCAAGAAGTCGATCATACGGCTGCTGTCAAAACTATAAAAGGCACTGTACATAAATTTCGGATTGGAGATCACATGATTCAAATGATTCTCTACATCACTGTCATTGGTGATATTACACCGGCCTTTTCCTGTAATAAATAATTTTTTCCCTAATTTTTCATTTTTTTCTATAATGGTTACCTGATGTCCACAGTCCGCTGCCGCAATAGCTGCCATCATACCGGCTGCTCCACCGCCTACAACGATCACCTCACTCAATCTGTTTCATCCTTTCTAATGCAAATTTCATTGCCTCACGGGCTGCCTGCAAGCGTACCTGCCCACGATCACCGTCAAAGCAATATTTTCTGCTCTCTGCGCGCCCACGAAAGCAGGTTCCGATGTAAACGGTTCCTGCCGGTGTCCCATCTTCACCATCTTCCGGTCCTGCATAACCTGTTGTCGTAACAGAAATATCGGCTCCACTGGCCTGCGCTGTTCCAAGCGCCATTTCTTCAGCCACCTGCGCACTTACCACCGTATACTTTTGAATCGTTGTCACGGATACATGAAGCAGTTTTTGTTTAACCCGGTCTGCATACGTAACATATCCTTCTTCAAAGACATTTGATGCACCCGGTACATCTACAATACCCGCTGCGATCAGGCCTCCGGTACATGACTCCGCTGTAGAAATCTTATAACCGTTTTGGATACAATATTCTACTAACTGTACCGCCTCCTCAGATGGTACTCTTATCTCATTACATCTTTCCATCGTCCATAACCTTCCAATTTTTGATCAAATAATCCAATAACGATACCACCGTAAGTACCAGTGCTAAATAGATCAATATCTGCTCGATCACAGCAACAACCGGATTGTGTATAGACAAGATCAAGACAATGACCATGATCATCTGTACAACTGTTTTTATCTTGCCCCACCAGCTCGCCGCTATCACGACACCGGCATCCGATGCGACCAGACGAAATCCACTAATGATAAACTCACGACTTATGATCACAATAACAACCCAAGCCGGAATTCTGTTTAAGGACACCAGACAGATCATCGCCGAAGAAACTAATAATTTATCTGCCAACGGATCCATGAATTTTCCAAAATTGGATACAAGTTTATACTTTCTGGCGATATAACCATCTAAGGTATCCGTCAGACTTGCTACAACAAAAATAACTAATGCAATGTATTTGCTATAAGGGATGGCTGATACAAGCATAAACACAACAAAAAAAGGGATTAAAAATACACGAAGCATCGTAATCTTATTTGGTAAATTCATATTTATCCTCCTTCAATTCTATTCTCTTATTCCTCTATGACCTCTCCAATGAGATCATACTCATCTGCACCGGTAATCTTGACGTTTAAGAAATCTCCCGACATCAGATTCCAATCAGTTGCCACAAATACATACCCGTCCACTTCCGGTGCATCCATATACGTTCTCGTAATATAAACACCATCTTCCGGCAGAGCCCCCTCTACCATTACTTCTAAAGCACGTCCAATCTGTGCCGACGTCTTCTCAAAAGCAATCTTTTGCTGGATCTGCATGATCTCATCCCGCCGCTTTTCTGCAACTTCTTCCGGCACCTGTTCTTCCATTGCGGCTGCCGGTGTATCTTCTTCCCTTGAGTACGTAAATACACCAAGTCGATCGAATCGAAGTTCCTCCACAAATTCTTTCAGCTGTTCGAAATCCTGCTCGCTCTCGCCGGGAAATCCTGTAATCAATGTTGTTCTAAGTGCAATATCCGGAATCTCCTGACGCAGATAATGTACCATATCCCGCAGTTCTTTGCTATTGGTACGCCGCCCCATCCGCTTTAATATGCCATCAGAACCGTGCTGGATCGGAATATCCAGATAATGACATACTTTCGGAAGCGTTTTGATCGCATGAACCAGCTCTTTTGTGATTTCTTCCGGATAGCAGTATAAAATGCGGATCCATTTCAGCTCCTCTAATTCCGATAATTTTTCCAAAAGCTCAGGAAGGCTCTTGTGTCCATATAGATCCACACCATATAATGTTGTCTCTTGTGCCACCAAGATCAGCTCTTTGGCTCCGTTTTGAACCAGATGTTCTGCCTGTGCAAGCAGATTCTCCATCGGAACACTGCGATAATGTCCGCGTACTTTCGGGATCACGCAGTACGTACAGCATTTATCACAGCCTTCTGCAATCTTAAGATATGCATAATATCCACCGGACATACTATCTCGATTCGTCAGCGGCGTCGGCAGATAATCAATATTCTGTAATGTCTCAACAACACCCTGATGCTCTTTCAACTCTCCGCGGATCGTTTCCGCGAGATTTTCATACCCCATTGTGCCGACAATAATATCGACTTCCGGTATCTCCGTTTGTATCTCTTTATGGTAACGCTGAGCCAGGCATCCCGCAGCCACAAGCAGCTTACATTTAGCTGTTTCCTTGTAGGACGCCATTTCTAACAATGTATTGATACTTTCTTCCTTGGCATCCCCAATAAAACAGCAGGTATTTACAACAATCACTTCTGCCTCTGTCTCTTCATTCACAAGACGAAAGCCCTGTTCCCGCAGTGAAGTGATCATCATTTCACTGTCCACAAGATTTTTGTCACACCCTAACGACACAAAATAAATTGGTGTTACATTCTGTTGTTCCATTCGTAGTCTCCATTTCTAACAATGTTTTCTCTGTGCAGATTCCACACAATTGTTCATAAGCATTGCGATCGTCATCGGACCAACGCCTCCCGGAACCGGTGTGATCGCCCCTGCAACCGGTTCAACAGAAGCAAAGTCAACATCACCACACAACTTGCCATTTTCATCACGATCCATTCCTACGTCAATGACAGCGGCCCCGTCTTTCACATAAGAAGCATCTACAAACTTCGCCTTGCCGATCGCAACGACTAAAATATCTGCACGCTTGGCAACCGTCTTCAGATCCGGAGTGTGTGAATGACAGATCGTCACCGTTCCATTTTCTCTAAGTAAGAGCATTCCCATCGGTTTACCAACAATATTACTCCGACCGATAATAACACATTCTTTGCCGTCAATCGTTATTCCAGAACGTTTCAAAAGCTGGATGATCCCTGCCGGTGTACAGGAAACAAAGCCCGGCTGCCCAATACTTAAACGTCCTACGCTCTCCGGATGAAAACCATCCACATCTTTGTCCGGCGAAATCGTACGGATCACTTTATCCTCATCAATATGCTTTGGCAGCGGAAGTTGAACTAAAATGCCATCGACATCTTCTTTAGCATTGAGCGATTGTACTAACTCCAAAAGCTCCTGCTCACTGGTCTCTTCCGGCAGTTCATATGCCAAAGAACGAATACCTACATATTCGCAGGCCTTCTTTTTGTTGCCGACATATACAGTAGATGCAGGATCTTTACCAATCTGAATCACGGCCAAAGTTACATCAATTCCTTTTTGTTTCAGAGCAGCAACCTGCTCTTTCACCTCATCTTTGATCTGTGTTGAAATTTTCTTTCCATCAATAATCTGTGCCATATCTTTTTGTCCTCATTTCTGCACACCATGTTATCTATCATATCTGCCGACCGTCCTACACTGCCTGCTGACAGATCTGGAAAAACTGTATTATGTGTGCCTAATACAGCCCTGCTGTCAATGTTGCAATTTTCTATACAGATTACTCCTATACATTAAAGACACTGCCTCCCACAAATTCACGCATCAGTGAATTTTTCGGGATGTCTTCACTGCTGATTCCAATGAAATAATCCAAAAACTTAAGCAGACGCTTTGCCTCGATATACTCCGGTGCATCCTTCGGTATTCCAAAGAGGATTGCTTCTGCATACGGTTTTAAAACAGCAAGCTCATAAATCAGTGCCGAGTTAAACATAACATCCGCCTCTTCCTGAAATGGGAATATATATTGATCTTCCCCGCGGCGTACCGATGGCCACATACCGATCGTGCGAGCGGCCGAAGCGCCTCTTGTTCTGGCATCACGTACCATTCGCCGGATCAATCTGCCATCTGTCGTAGAAATCCGATTATGCTCATCAATGTTGATCTGGGTCAGCGCACTGATGTATATCTTAAACTTACTTTCTTTTGGAAGCGTATAAGATAGTTTATCATTCAAGCCGTGGATCCCCTCGATCACTAATATATCATCCTCACCTAACTGCTTATAGTCTCCTTTATATTCTTTTTGACCGGTCACAAAATTAAAAGTCGGCAGTTCGACACGTTTTCCGGCAAGCAGCTCATTCATCTGCTGATTAAACAGTTTAACATCGATCGCTTCAAGACACTCAAAGTTATAATTGCCATTTTCATCTAACGGTGTTTCATCGCGGTCTACAAAATAATTATCTAATGCGATCGGATGCGGATGCACTCCGAGTGTTCGAAGCTGAATCGACAATCGATGAGAAAATGATGTCTTACCGGAAGAAGACGGACCTGCGATCATGACAAATTTCTTACTTGGGTCATTGGCGATCTGCTCTGCGATCTGCGCAATCTTTTTCTCCTGAAGTGCTTCCTGTACCAATATAAGTTCCGGCGCACCACCATGCGAGATCACATCATTCAACGCACCTACCGTATCAACATCCACCATCTTGCCCCACGATTTCGCCTCCTGCAAGGTTGCAAACAACTTTGGACTTGGTTTGTGCAATGTTGTTCGATCCGGAGTTTTGCTATTTGGCAGATTCAGCATAAATCCGTTTTCATATGGCTCTAAACTGAAATACTGAAGTACACCGGTACTTGCCGGCATATAACCATAATAATAATCCTCAAATCCGTCTAATGTATATATATTTACCTTGGAAACACGACGATATTCAAATAATTTTTTCTTATCCATCATGCCATATTTTTCAAAAATACGCAGTGCTTCGGAAGTATCTACCGACCGTTTCAAAAATGGAATATCTCTATGTACCAGTTCTTTCATATACTGTTCAACCTGCTGCAGCAAAGATTCCGTCACAGGGACACCGCTCACTTCGCAGTAACAGCTATCGCCGATCTGATATTTCACATATACATTTTCCAACGGCTGCCCTTTGCAAACCGCATAAAACGCGCGTAACATCAGTAATGTCACACCACGAACATACGTCTTGTGCCCACTGTCATCTGCCGTCGTCATAAAACATATCTGGACATCCTCACGGATCCGCTTATTTAATTCCACCAATTTACCGCCACGTCTGGCTAGAATGATCGGATATGAATATGCCGATTGTACTTCTTTGGCCACCTGCTCATAGGTAACTCCCTCTTCGTAAGTTTTAGGAATCCTTTTAGCGCCAATGATCACTTCCACTTTAATCTGTTTCCCCATAACAACACCTTTGCCTTTCTGTCACTGACAATGCAGCCTGTTATCTCGGATTCAAAATATCTGAGATAGTCTGCTGTTCCCGCAGAATCTGCCTCTTCGCCGGCTGTGTATCCGGCATTGCCTCCAAAACATGCTGCACCCGCGCAAGCTCTTTTTGCATATATTCCAGAAATACCGGATGTCTCGTTCGCATCAGGTACCCTCCATATATATATTCTTCCTCCGTGAAGTAATGCTCACTGCCCCTCTCACACCGTATGATCGTATAATATTTACCCTGATCAAATACCATCTCTTCCTGTGCGATCACAAAACCCAGATCGTGCAGCGCATGACGTACTTTGTATATCTCTGACTGAGGCGAAAGTACCAGTTCTTTCGCAGACTGTGTTACGTGCGGAAATTCCCGCAAAATACGTTCCATCAAAGCTCCACCGATACCGCTGATCAATATTGTATCTGCCTCGCCTTCTACAAGCTGCTGCAAACCATCTGACTTACGTAATGCGATCCTGTTATCGAGTCCATACTGATGTATATGTTCTTTCGCACGCATTAACGGTCCATCTGCCACATCCATAGCAATCCCTGCCGATGCAAGCTGATTCATCACCAAATATATAATGGTAAATCCATGGTCACATCCAATATCAGCAACAACACCGCCAGAGTGTACGAGATGCGCCACGGTCTGCAATCGTTTAGATAACTGCATTACTCCAAATAATCCTTTAATTTGCGGCTGCGGCTCGGATGTCTCAATTTGCGCAAAGCTTTCGCTTCGATCTGGCGGATACGCTCTCTGGTTACCTTAAACTCCTTACCAACTTCTTCCAATGTTCTGGCTCTGCCGTCTTCCAAGCCAAAACGAAGTTTGAGCACCTTCTGCTCACGATCCGTCAACGTGCCAAGCACTTCATCCAACTGCTCACGGAGCAACGTAAACGCTGCTGCCTCTGCCGGAACCGGTACATTATCATCCTGAATGAAATCACCCAAATGACTGTCTTCCTCTTCACCGATCGGTGTTTCCAAAGAAACCGGCTCTAAAGAGATCTTCTGAATCTCACGAACACGCTCTACCGGCATGCCCATCTGTTCTGCGATCTCTTCCGGATATGGTTCTCTGCCAAGTTCCTGCAATAACTGACGCTGAACACGTACAAACTTGTTGATCGTCTCTACCATATGAACAGGAATACGGATCGTTCTCGCCTGATCTGCAATCGCACGTGTGATTGCCTGACGGATCCACCAAGTTGCGTACGTACTGAATTTATATCCCTTTTTGTAATCAAACTTTTCTACTGCCTTGATCAGACCAAGATTTCCTTCCTGGATCAGATCCAAAAACAGCATTCCGCGACCAACATAACGCTTTGCAATGCTGACTACGAGACGAAGATTGGCTTCTGCTAACTTCTTCTTAGCCTCCACATCGCCCTCTTCCATACGTTTTGCAAGCTCAACCTCTTCATCCGCAGTAAGAAGCGGAACTTTACCGATCTCTTTCAGATACATACGTACCGGATCCTCAATACTGATACCATCCGGCACAGACAGATCGATATTCTCGATCTCATCATCGTCCGGAACTTCCCCATTATTCTCCAGTTCCAAGATCATATCATCATCGGTATCTTTATCATCCGAAATCTGTAAAACATCCACATTTTTTTGTTCCAAAAACTCTATGATCTTTTCGATACGCTCCTCTGTCAGATCAATATCCTTAAAAAAATTGTTGATCTCTGTGATCTCCAACACATTTTTCTTACTTTTTGCAAGATCTAACAATGCGCTCATGCGCTCCATAAATTTCTTTGCCTCATCTTCTGTCGCTTTTGCTTCTTTGGCAGATGCCTTCTTCGTCGTTGCGGCAGATGCCTTTTTCGTCTGCTTTTTCTCCGCAGGTTCTTTCGCAGCCGACTGCTTTTTCGTCGTTGTCTTAGCTGCCTTCTCAGACTCCGCTTTTGTCTCTGCCTTAGAAGCAGACGTTTTTTTCGTTGTGCTCGCCTTCTTAGCAGTTTTGGTCTGTTTCTTTTCCTTTGTCTCGGAAACGACTGTCTCCTGCAGCTCCGCCTGTTTCTTTTCTGTTGCCATGTTGTTCCTTCCTTTCTATCTGTGTACCGGGATATCCGGGTTTTTCCATTGTATCTATTGTCTATTCTGATCTCCTGTCAGGGAAATATGCAGTTTTCCCGGAGATTCCAGTTCTTTTTTCTGGCGGACAAGATCCTGAAGCTGTGAAAAATCCGTCAAAGTTCTTGTCTGATGTTCTATACTGCGCTCCTTGATCCGATGGATCAATTCGTTGACCGCCTTTTCTTTTTCACGGTTGTCCATCTTCGCAGATAATGTTGTCTGAAACATTCCTGCCACCATCCGCTGCTCTTCTACATCTTCAAACCGACTGATGATCTGTGCCGGTTCTGCTTGTCCGCGTTCCAGCTGCTCGTATAGCAGCCCCGCCACCTGACGATACGGCTCCTCTAAGAAATCCTCAACATGCACAATGTGTTTAACCTGTTCATAAAGGGCCGGCTGTTCGATCAACCAAGACAAAAACAGCCGATACGTATATGCCATTCCCTCCGGATCCTTGCGGATCGCCTTTCTTCTGCTCTGTTCATGTCGTTCTTCCATGACCTCCCGATAACCTTCCGGCTCCATATTGCTGTAGCGGATTACGAGGGATCTTAAATCTTCCTTCGGAACACTATACTTAGCAGATAACGCCTCCAAATAACTATCCCGCTGCACTTTGTCCTCAAACACCAAAAGTTTACGTGCCATTCCATGCACAAACTTTGTCTTTTCCTCGGGATCACTCAGATTGTGCTGTTTTCGAAGCACATCTACTTCAAAAAAGAAACTGTTCTGTGCTTGTTCCAGACGTTCTTCAAACGCATCACTGCCAAGTCCCTTGATAAACTCATCCGGGTCTTTGTATGGCTCCATATGAACCACACGTCCCGTAATACCTGCACGCCTTAATATCGGTATTGCACGCAGTGCTGCTTTGACTCCCGCCTCGTCACTATCATACGTCAGATAGATTTCATCAGTATATCTTCGAAGCAGATTGGCCTGCTGCTCTGTAAATGCAGTACCTAACGATGCCACTGCACCACTAAATCCTGCCTGATGCAATGCGATCACATCCATATATCCCTCACAAAGAATAAACTTCTTACGTTTGCCCTGCTTTGCATAATTGAGGCCAAACAGATTACGGCTCTTGTCAAAAAGTTTTGTTTCTGGAGAATTCAAATATTTCGGCTTGGCATCCCCCATAACTCTTCCTCCAAAACCAATAACCCGGTTATTCACATCCATGATCGGGAACATAACACGGTTCCAAAATTTATCATAAACGCCACGCTCATCCATCTTAAACAATCCGGTCTCACGCAAAATGCGATCATCATACCCTTCATGCCGTAAATAGCGGTAAAGCTCACCGCCGCCCTGTCCGGCATAACCTAAACCGAACCTTAAGATCGTTTCATCGCTAAGCTGTCGTCCCCGCAGATATTCAAGGCCTAATTTACCCTGTGGAGATTTTAGCGTCGCATAATAATATCTTGCCGCCTTGGCATTGATCTCCAATAACGTTGAGCGCAAGTTTTCTTCCTGTTTTTGCTTGGCAGTCATTTCCTGCTTTGGCAAAGTGATCCCTGCCCGCTCTGCCAAGCTTTCCATCGCTTCCGGAAACGAATAATTCTCATATTCCATGACAAACGTGATCACATTTCCACCCACACCGCAGCCAAAACATTTATACATCTGTCTCGCCGGGTTCACGGAAAAGGACGGTGATTTCTCACTATGAAACGGACATAGCCCGACATACCCGCTGCCGGAACGCTTCAATCGTACTGACGCGCCTATCACATCAACTATATCATTTGCCGACCGAACCTGTTCGATCTGTTCTTCTGTATATCTGGGCACACCGTTTCCTCCTTTCCGAAATCAAACACTCTATTTGGGTTATTCGACGTCTTTTTCCCATTTCCTTTTTTGCAGGCAAAATATATTTTTCTTTATCGGTGTTCCACACCACGAACCGACCAGGACTTCGGTATCATGATCTCTTTATATAGGTTTACTGAATACCGATCACTCATGCACGCAATAAAATCACAGACCGTACGTTGCGTTGTTTCCCCTTGCCTGATCAATTCCAAAAATTCTTCCGGTAATTTGTCAGAATGATGAATAAAATATTCATATAATTGCTCGATCATATGTACAACTTTGCGCTCTTCGCCCTTGGCGATCGGATTGGTATATACATTAGCAAATAGGAACTTGCGTAATGCAAACATTGCTTTCTCAACGTCAGATGACATGCATATCTCATTCTTCCCCTCGCTGTTATGTACGATGTCATGCACCAACGTATTCAGGCGACTGTTGGTCGTATCCCCCAAAACATCTGTCAATTCTTTTGGAATCTCCTCCTCCCGAATGATACCGGCTCGGATCGCATCATCTATATCCGAATTGATATACGCAATCTTGTCCGATAGGCGAACAATCTTTCCCTCCAATGTCATAGGCATCAGACTTGTCTGATGGTTGAGGATTCCATCTCGTACTTCTGCCGTCAGATTTAAGCCTTTGCCATCTTTTTCCAGCCGTTCCACCACGCGAACACTCTGCTCATTGTGATGAAAACCGCCATATTCCTCAGAGATGCGGTTCAGTGCACGCTCTCCGGCGTGACCAAAAGGCGTGTGTCCAAGATCATGACCAAGTGCGATCGCCTCTGTCAGATCTTCGTTCAAAAGCAGCGCACGTGCGATCGTCCGCGCATTTTGCGCCACTTCCAACGTATGCGTTAAACGGGTACGATAATGATCTCCCTCCGGAGCCAAAAAGACCTGTGTTTTCTGTTTCAAACGGCGAAATGCCTTACAGTGCAAAATACGGTCACGATCACGCTGAAAATCCGTTCGGATATCACACTGCGGCTCCTCGTGGTCGCGACCTCCGGACTCATCTGCATAAGATGCAAACGGACCTAATATTTGATGTTCCCGCTCTTCCTGCTTCTGCCGTAAACTTTTTGTCTGTGCCATGGAAATCCCCCTTTTTCAAGTGCTGCGCCTTTTTCTGACCGCCATCGATATTACGCTTGTTCTCCCATATAATAAAAGCCTTTGCTTTCAATTAATTTCACCGGAATGATCTTGCCGATCAAACAAGTTTCTCCCGGAAAATGCACGACATAATTTTGACTGGTGCGCCCTGTCATAAGAGATGCATCCTGTCCATTCTGTTCTTCAACCAATACCTCCACAACTTTGCCGACATCTTTGCCTGCATGTACTGCGGCAATCTGCTGAACTCGTTCTAACAAACGATCGAAACGTTCTTTAACCACTTCTTCCGGCACCTGATCCTCCATAGCGGCAGCAGGAGTTCCGGTGCGTTTACTATATATAAACGTAAAAGCGCTATCATACTGAACCTTTTCCACAACATCCATCGTATCCGCAAAATCTTCTTCTGTCTCTCCCGGGAATCCCACAATAATATCTGTCGTAAGGGCAATGTCCGGATTTTTGGCCCGGATCTTATCTACCAGTTCCAAATAGCTTTCCTTGGTATAATGACGATTCATGATCTTTAGCAGACGGCTGCTTCCGGACTGCAGTGGCAAATGTAGATGTTTGCATATTTTATCAGACTGCGACATCACCTCGATCAGCTCATCTGACAGATCCTTCGGATGTGAAGTCATAAAACGGATCCGCTCCAGCCCTTCGATCTGCTCTACCTGACGCAATAACTGTGCAAAACTGATCGGATGCTCTAACGTCTTACCGTAAGAATTTACATTTTGTCCCAGTAACATCACCTCAACAACGCCATCCGCTACCATACCTTTGATCTCTTCGATAATATCTTCCGGTTCGCGGCTGCGCTCACGTCCACGTACATACGGCACAATACAGTAACTGCAAAAATTATTGCATCCAAACATAATATTAACGCCGCCCTTAAAAGAATACTTACGGGAATTTGGCAATTCTTCCACGATCTCCGTTGTATCTTTCCAAATATCAATGATCATTCTCTTGGCATCCTGATCAAACAGTCGCATTGCCAGCAATTCTGCCAACTTAAATATATTATGCGTGCCAAAAATAATATCTACATTGCGATAACTCTTCTTTATGCGCTCAATAACTTCCGGCTCCTGCATCATGCAGCCGCAAAGGATCGTCAGCATGTCCGGATTTTTGGACTTGTAACGTTTTAACTGCCCTAGCCTTCCATATACCTTAAGATTTGCATTTTCACGAACGGTACAGGTATTATACAGCACCAGATCTGCCTGTTCACTATCCGTCTCCTCATATCCGATCGTCTGAAGAATACCTAGGATCTTTTCCGAATCTCTGGCGTTCATCTGACATCCAAATGTTTTAATATTGCATGTGAGCTTTCGCCCTTTTTCCTGCTCTTTCTGCGCAATATGCTGCTGCAGTTTTTTTATAAAATAATACTGTCTGTCCGGTTCTTTTTCCGGTGGCGGCAATGTAAGGTCTGCCGCCTGCACCATAGCATTTATATTGGTATAGTGTTCCATAAGTTAGCTGCTCCTATCTTGAAAAATTCTCTAATCATTTTACTATACCATATATTACATTGTCCGTCAAAGCCGCTAAAAACCGCTTCTATTTCATGAAGAATGATATCGATCCCGGCGCAGTGATAATATTATACTTCCTTTTCCATTTTCTCCTGCTGCTCCTGATAATGCGGAAACATAACTTCCACATGAAACAGATCGCCATCCAAAAAGATCTGAAACGTTCCCTGCATCAGCTCCGTCAGGCTCTTCGCGATAGAAAGCCCCAGACCGCTGCCCTCTGTAGAACGCGAACTGTCTCCACGCACGAAACGTTCCGTAAGCTCTTCCGGTGTAATATTTAGCTTGGCCGCCGACACATTTTTCATAGAGAACACGATTCCTTCTTCTTGCTCCTGCAGTGCAACATACACACGCGTACCCGGCATGGCATATTTTTTTGTATTCATATACAGATTTTCCAAAATACGGTATACCCTTCTTCCGTCTCCCAAAAAGAGCAGCTCATGATTTGGAATATCGCACTCCAGTTCCAATTTATTTTCTTGGAACAGATCTTCGAACTCACCATTTGTCTGCGTCACAATTTCGCCAAAATCAATGACATCCATCTCTAATTCGATTGCACCACTGGATGCCTTTGATGCCTCGATCAAGTCTTCGATCAATGTTTTTAAGCGCTTACTTTTGCGATCTAAGATTGCAATATATTCCTTCGCCGTTTCATTGGTAAGATTCTGTCTGCCTAACAGATCCACATAATTTATAATAGAAGTAAGCGGCGTCTTAATATCATGTGACACATTGGCAATCAGTTCTGTTTTCATTCGTTCGCTGCGCACACTTTTTTCAACCGCCTCATCCACGCGCATGCCAACACGATTCAAATACTGTACCAGTTTGGTCTGTCGGTAAGAAGCTCCACTTGGTGCCACGATGTGCATTGAGAAATCTCCTTCTGACATCTGCTCTACCTCACGCAGCAAAATGCGATCCGCCCGCTCCGTGCGCAGATTATGAATCTGTGTTGCAAGTAAGAGAAGCAGCAACACCAAATAAGCCACAAGGCATAGTATCCCTTTCCGCTCCATGAGGACTGTCTTTACTCCTCGGTATTTCTGTACAAATTGGAATACATATACAATCAATACTCCCTGCGCCAATCCTTCCAGTAAAAACAAGGTCAAATATCTCTGCCCGATCGGCAATTCATAAAACAATCTTTTGGCAAATCCCGGAAGCTGTCCCAAATGCAGCTTTCCAAATATGATCTCACGGACAAACAGAAACAGAATACTTCCCTCCAAAAAGTTTCCCGCTTTCATTCGTTTTAATAAACTCAAAAAAATTTCTGCAGCCAGACAATTCATTGCCCAAAAGAGAATGGCCGCAATCAAAAAATCCAGCCTTGCCATAGAGCCATTCCACATTTGCAGCATCCAGTGATATATCTGTACCAAAAATAGGACACATAGAGCAGGCAATTCCAGCCAGACCTTGTCCACACTGTGTAATACGATCTCCTTATATCCTGCCCGATGCCCTGTACATAAACACATAGCAAATAATAAAATCAGCGTCAAAACAAGAGCAGGCATTAACAGACTGTGCCCGATTTGTGCATAATACGCCTGCTTGTCAGACCAGATATATTGTGTTTCAAAAACATCCGCCACCGTTTTATTACGAACTGCATTTAAATCCAATCCAACGGCAATGCTATAAGACCGTCCTTGATATTCTTGTGCGATCTGCATGATCTTTTCCTGAATATTACCGGACATTTCAAACGTATCCTCCGGCAGATTACTCTGTCCGTTATAGTCTCTGTTATTATAATAAGCAAACAGTACATTACTCTTATCCGTCGCCTTATCCACTTTGCCTGCCGTAACCATGCGTTCGACTTGATTCCACCAATTCTCATTATTCGTCAACAGCATACCGGCAGAATCCTGATAGCCATATGCAAAATTGGTCTCCGAAAAGATATAGTGCAATTCCTGATAGGTTTCTACCAAAAACACTGCATAATCTGTCGCCGTTTCCATAGTTCTCGGAATACGGTGCATTGACCATGGCATTTTGTTGTCCGGAATGTGAGCATACGTGTCTTCCATCTCCTGTTCCAGCAGTTTCTGACACTCTTTTTTGCTATACCGTTTTTCCTCTGTTTCCGTATACGCTTCATATTGCTCGTAAAAATCCAGATATTCTTTGGACCATTTTCCCTGATCATCTTTGGCGTATCTCAATAATTTATTAATAAAATACCATTTCGCATATTTTTCATAATAGGTAATAATATATTTTTCATAGACACTGCTGGCATGAAACTGTATTGGCATCGTATTCAAATGTCCAATCTCAATATCCAGATCTTTCTGATACTGCTTTCCATAATCTTTGGTCAGACTATTTACCAACACCATGTTGGACTCATATTTCAGTGCATCCGCAATCTGCTTTTCTCTTACGCCCACTCCGGAATGATTCGTAAACTGGTAGACTTGTCCATCATCAACAATGACCTTATCTCTTGCAGACAGCGCATACTGTGTCTCGATCGGATAACTGACTCCGGAGGCGCACTTGTCCTGAAAATCGGACATAAAAGAACGCAGTCTGCTCGCATGAAGCCCGGTACTGTTTGCCCGTCGTAACAATTCTTTTAATGTATATTGTTTATGCTCTCCAGAAGATAAAGAGGTCAGCAAAACCGTATCATAATCGATCATGCCATCCGGTGCTATAACGCTTCCAATCTGCATATATTGCTCATACAATCGCAGATAACCATCCATCATCTGCTCAACATGTTTTTGCGAAACATAAAAATCTTCTTGCTTTTGACCGCCTTCATTCGCATATTCTTTCGTTCCCTCTATGATCATGCCGGCTACCGTCGAAAATCCGATCGCCACCGCTAGTAAAAGTGGCAATATAATATGTACTGCTAGGGACCCGCGCCATTTTCCCATATAGAACCTCATTTCTGCACACCAATTGTAAATCATACTGCAGGTCGTCGTGTGCCAAGACACTACAGCCTTCTACCGTATTACCAGTGATCAATTCTCTGTCTGTGATTGAATCTTATAACCACGTCCCCACACTACTTTGACATAACGTGGATTCTTGGGATCGATCTCAATCTTTTCACGTATATGACGAATATGAACAGCCACAATATTTTTGGTGTCGACCGGAATCTCTCCCCAAATATTTTCATATAATTCTGTCGATGAGTAGGTCGTTCCAGCATTGCGTACCAAAAACAGAAGGATCCGATGCTCTATCGGTGTCAAACGCACCTTTCGACCGTCTACCGTAACATCTGACTCTGATTCGTCTACCTCTAATCCACCGATCCGAATCACATTACTGCGCTTATTCTTGCCCTCGCGTATCATCTCGATCCGTCGAAGCTGAGATTCCACACGTGCCACCAACTCTTCCGGATTAAACGGCTTTGTCATGTAATCATCCGCACCGATCTTTAATCCTGTGATCTTATCTTCATCTTCTGATTTTGCCGACAACATAATGATTGGTATATTATATAATTCGCGTATCTTCTTCGTCGCTTCAATTCCATTTACTTCCGGCATCATCACATCCATAATGATCAGATCGATCTGCTGATCAGGATCTAACACACACTGTAACGCTTCTTTACCGCTATATGCCTGCACAATTTCAAATCCGGCATCTGTCAAATACACGCAGATTGCCTGCACAATTTCATGATCGTCATCACATACTAATATTCTCTTCATTCTTCCCTAACCATACCTTTCCGGCCCAATCTTTGAGACTCTATTGAAATGCAAATAATTTGCTAAAGACATTATACAATAAAACCTGTCATTTGTTTATTAAGAATTATTAAGATTCTGATCCAAAAGAGGAAAGCCTGTGTTTTACAATGCATCATACCAGATAACAACAATTTCCTGTTCAGCCGAAAAGGAGCTGTACGCCCGGCGCACAGCTCCTTTTTATTGCAATATATTATATTAGAGAAAAACTTTTTTATGAGATCTTATTAATTTTCGCCCTGCAAAGCATCAAATCCAGCCTCACCGGTACGAACCTTTACGACATTTTCAACATCGTATACAAAGATCTTACCATCGCCAATGTTGCCGGTGTAAAGAGCCTTTCTGGCTGCTTCGATAACATCTTCTACCGGAACGGCACTGACGATAACTTCAACTTTCATCTTAGGCAACAGGATAACATCCAATTCTGCACCACGATATCTTGTCGTAATACCCTTCTGTGTACCACATCCAAGAACCTGTGTTACGGTAATACCGCTGACACCAATATTGTTCATGGCAATCTTCAGATCCTCGAACTTGCTCTGCTGACATACGATAGAGATCTTGGTGATCTTTGGAGCATCGGAATCCTTTGCCTGTGCACTTCTGACAGGAGCTGTCGCTGTCGGTGGAATAACCGGCTCGCGGCCTGTCACCTTGACAACCTCCACTGCCTTGTCGATCGGAACCTCACCCTTCAACATCTCAGCAGATGTTCCTCTAGAGTAGAACATATCGCCGGCTGGCATAAAGTCTGCATAGGAAGATGGCATGCCATGCTCTGTAACATCCAGACCACGAAGCTCTTCTTCTGGTGTAACACGAAGACCAAGAGTTGCTTTGATCACTAAGAAAGCAATAGAAATTGTTACTGCCGTCCAAGCTGCTACAGAAAGGATACCCAAACACTGTAATCCAAGCTGACCAAATCCACCGCCATAGAAAAGACCCTGTGATTTGATCGCACCGTTATCTAATGCAATCTGGAAGCCCGGTGCTGACTTAGTTGCAAATAAACCTGTTGCAAATGTACCCCAGATACCGTTCATCATATGTACTGCTACGGCACCTACCGGATCATCAATCTTCAACTTATAATCTAACAACCATACACCAAACACTACCAACAATCCGGCTACAGCACCGATCACTACTGCACCTGCTGCATCTGTTACATCACAAGGTGCAGTGATCGCAACCAAACCTGCAAGAGAAGCATTCAAACACATAGAAACATCCGGGCTGCCATATTTGATCCAAGTAAAGATCATACATACTACAGTAGCAATTGCAGGAGAAATTGTTGTTGTAAGGAAGATAGATCCTAAATCTCTTAATGACGTTGCTGCTGCACCGTTAAATCCATACCAGCCTAACCACAGGATGAATACACCAAGTGCACCGATTGGAATATTATGTCCCGGAATAGCATGCGGCTTACCGGTACGTACACTGTACTTTCCAATACGAGGTCCAAGTATTTTAGCACCGATCAGCGCTGAGATACCACCAACCATATGGATCGCACAAGATCCCGCAAAATCATGGAATCCTATCTGAGACAGCCAACCGCCACCCCAGATCCAATGTGCCTCGATCGGATAGATAAAAGCAGAGATTACTGCAGAGTATACACAGTAAGATAAGAACTTGGTACGCTCTGCCATTGCACCGGAAACGATCGTTGCCGTTGTGGCACAGAATACTAAGTTAAATACAAATGCGGAGTAATCAAAATCCTTGTAAGCTGTAAAAATATCCAAGCCGGGTTTTCCGATAAATCCCAGGAAATCCTCGCCCAAGAGCAATGATGCACCGATCAAAATGAATGTCACGGTTCCAATACAGAAGTCCATCAGGTTTTTCATGATGATGTTACCTGCATTTTTTGCTCTTGTAAAACCTGTCTCAACCATTGCGAATCCGGCCTGCATCCAAAATACTAATGCGGCACCGATCAAAAACCAAATACCATATAGATTCTCGTTAATATAAGTAATCACTTCTTTTGACATAACGATATCCTCCTTTTTGTTGTAGTTTTTCATATGATCCCAATTCATAAATGAATACGTTGTCCGGACGTTAATTAGGACATCAAATGTTGACCTTGCCCGTTTCACCAAAAAATTATCAATGAAACGAAAAAAGGTGCCACGAATTCTCTTCGTGACACCTTTGTCATAACTGAAATTATAGCAGAAAATAAATTTTCGTCAACCTTTATTTTCATTTTTTTATCAATTTGTGAAAAATTCCTAAATTTTTTCAAAAATGAATCTAAAATTTTGACTACTTCGTATTCTGCCCATCTGACGCCGTTTTGATCTTGAGATTCCACTTTAGGGAGTTATCCATCAAATAGCGAATGATCTTCTCCGCATCTTCCGGATGTTTTGACTCATTGCTCATTGCAATGACCGGATCCGGCAGCATACCACCAAGCTGTTTATATTTGTCGCTGTCTTCGAGTGATAAACCGGTAAAATACTGCGTTTTATCGGATGCCTTCATGTTCTTGTCCGTGGTATTGCTGCGTACATCCTCTCCGGAAATATACTGCGTGTATCGACGATATTTTTCCGGATATTCCGAATAAAACGCAACCTCTTCATTGCCTTTTGCACCATCCTTGCCGTTTTCCGAATAAAAATAGCCGGCATGCCCCCATTTTTCTAAATTCTCCTCCGAACAGATCAAAAGATCTGCCGTGCCGGAATACAGAAATGTCTGGATCTGCTGATCATCTCCATCTAAAGACAGGCGAACGGTTTCCTTGCCATCTTGATATCCTAAATACTCGTTCAATGCCTTTTGGATCTTTTCTACATTATCATCATCAATAACATCTCCCTGCACACAGATAAACAGCAGGACATCTGCCTTTGTGACCGCATCATATACCTGAAGTCCGATCATCGCTATGATCACGACCGCTATGATCGCTCCCTTGAGATAATAATGCTGAAACTGCTTCAACTTACCTTTCCAAGATAGATTTTTAATCTCCTCTTTGATCGCCTCATCGGTGTGATCCTCATAAATAGATGCTTTGTCTTGTTTCAGTTTTTCTTTTTCCTCATCAGAAAAATGAACTGCCATACGTAATGGTTCTCCTTTCTACAATAAAACGTTTGATGCAAACATAGATCAAACGATGGTCCCCCATATATAGAGCATCAGATAAAAGATAACTAACAGCCCATTACATATAGATGCAATTGTTGGAAAATGCGGACGGATATCTTCCTGATGAAGACTGATCCATGCCAGCACGAAACCAACACCTGCCACGACCAAACTACAGATTCCAACGAATCCGACTAACAAACCTGCATGACCATTACTCCCGCTTGCAGCAACGCAGGCAGAGCCAAACATCCCTGCCGACAAAACCGCCAACAACGTAGCAACAATGCCTAATAACGGATGATGCTTGTCTGTCAAATGTAGAGAAGATTCTCTTTCCTTCTTTTTTCTCGCCATGTACTAATCCTCCATACCCCAAGATAACCCGCTAACTTGGTGAGTTTCGTTTTTTGTTCCAAATATGAAGTATCGCATTGCAGCATCGAAACAATACATATCCCAATATGCCTCCTAGTGTATTCAGCATAATGTCATCTACATCAAACGATCCTAACTTGGACACTAATTGTATACTCTCTACCAGTAATGATGCCAAAAAACTTAGCAGAAGGATCTTGCCAAAACTGCTGCATCGCACAGACAGTACCGGTATTACAAATCCATATGGAATGAAACATATGATATTGCCTAGCAGGTTTAGCAGCACCAGTACTGTCCCCACTCTGCCGGCATAATACAGATACCGCTTAATCTCAGCAAACGGATGCAAATTGTATTGGTACGTATCCCGTGGTACACGTCCCATCTGCTCACTGAAAAACAAAAAATATACCATCATGATCAGATATATGCCAAATAATATCCACGATATTATTCGAATCCTCTGCTTATGCTCTTTTTTCACATCATATCCCTTTCTGCGACTATTGACGAAGTACTACATTCTTCTCGCCCAGTCCATTCATAATCTTATCCATACACTTGTTGACTTCATCATCAGTCAACGTACGGTCTGACGCTCTAAATACAATCTTATAAGCCAAAGATTTATATCCTCTCGTCAACTGCTCTCCCTCATAAATATCAAACAATTCGCAAGACTCTAACAATTTACCTCCACGAATGCGGATGATCTCCTCCACTTCGCCTGCCAAAACATCTTTGCTCATTGTTAAACTAATATCGCGTGTCATTGCCGGGAACTTGGCAACACCTTCATACTTAACATCAAAATCAGCCAAACTGCTGACAACCTTCATATCAACAACTGCTAAATAAGCACGTGTACCGATACCGAAGTTTTTCTGTACTTCCGGATGCACTTCTCCCAAATAAGCAACGCTCTGTCCACCACAGGTAACAACTGCCTGTCTGCCCGGATGCAGGAAACTCTTCCCGGCATTTGGATCGTACTTCACAGCAGCTGCCTTAATCCCCATACGCTCTAACACAGCCTGTACGACACCCTTCATATCAAAGAAATCAACCTTACCATACATACCGAGCGTGAGCTGCATTCTCTCATCCGGCAGTTCAGTAAGCGGAAGCTGCTTTGGAAGGTAAACATTGGCAAGCTCATATAAGCGCACTTCCTGATTACGCCGCTTAAAGTTCGTAGCCAGAGAAGTTAACATTCCACCAAGTGCGGAAGTACGCATTACACTGTAATCCTCACCCAAAGGATTCGTGATCTGAATACTCTTGCGAAGCACATCATCCTCGGAAAGATTCAGTTTATCATATACTTTCGGGCTTTCAAACGAGAATGTCATACCCTCGCAGAAACCGTAATTTTCAACTACTTCACGAACCATATCTTCGTGCTGTAATTTCTGAGATAATCCACCGGACGTTGCAGCACCGCTTGGCAGCGTCATCGGGATGTTATCATAACCGTAAAATCTTGCAACTTCCTCTGCAAGATCTGCCATACGCTCCAGATCCTGACGCCAGGTCGGTACAATTACTTCTCTCTTCTCGCGGTCTACCGGAAGATCGATCGTTTCAAAGTAACGAATCATATCTTCTTCTGAAATATCCGTTCCAAGAAGTGCGTTGATCTTAGCCGGATCATACGCAATGCGGAGCGGCTCTTTCTTTACCGGGTAAAAGTCCACTGCACCGCCAACCACTTCACCGGCGCCCAGTTCTTCGATCAACTGGCAGGCACGATCCATTGCATCCATTGCATTGTTCGGATCCAGTCCCTTTTCAAATTTTGCCTGCGCATCGGTACGCATACCAAGCTTCTTTCCGGACAGACGGATGTTCGTCCCATCGAATGTAGCAGCCTCAAACAACATTGTCTTTACATCATCTGTGATCATGGAATTTTCACCACCCATAATACCGGCAAGACCGATCGGTTTCTTACCGTCACAGATCATTAACATACTGTCATCTAAGGTGCGCTCCTGTCCATCTAATGTCTTAAACGGCTCACCGGCGTTTGCCTTACGGACTACGATCTTGTGATCCTCGATCGTATCCAGATCATATGCGTGCATTGGCTGCGCAAACTCTTCCATAACATAGTTGGTAATATCAACAATATTATTGATCGGACGAATACCAACAGACGCCAGTCTTCTCTGCATCCACTCAGGTGATGGTGCCAATTTGATGTTTTTGACAACTCTGGCAACATAACGTGGACACAATTCCGGACTTTGTACATCAACGGAGATATAATCATTCACATCTTCATCGTTTCCTGTTTTCGTTACAACCGGAGGAACAAATTTTTTACCAAACGTAGCTGCTACTTCACGTGCAATACCGAGAACGCCAAAGCAGTCTACACGATTAGATGTGATCTCATATTCAAATGTCACATCGTGTAATCCAAGCAGTTCTATCGCATCTGATCCAATCGGTGCATCTTTGTACTCCGGATTGTCGCTTAAAATATAAATTCCGTCTTTGGCTGCATCCGGATACATGTCCGTCGTAGATCCTAACTCTTCGATCGAACACATCATTCCGAATGATTCTACGCCACGCAGTTTTCCCTTTTTGATCTTAAAACCATTCTCGTTTTCCCCATCTTTATGTGAACTTGCAACATGTCCGCCGTCCAATACGACCGGAACCTTATCACCTTCTTTGACATTTGCTGCTCCGGTTACGATCTGAACTTCTTCACCCTCTTCATTTATCTGTACCTGACAAATCACAAGCTTATCCGCATCCGGATGTTTTTCGATCTTATTGATCTTGCCAACAATGATCTTGTCGAGATTCTTATCAAACTCTGTGAATCCCTCTACCTTTGTTCCTGACAATGTCATTGCATCTGTATATTCCTGTGCCGTACAATCAAGATCCAGCACATATGCTTTTATCCATGATAATGATGTATCCATTTATTTACCTCTTTTCCGCAGTCTGTATAAATGATCCGACCGCTGCATTCTTCATTCTCGTTGTCTGTTTCCTGTGAACATCTTCCTAATCTTATGTCCTATTTAAAACTGTTTCAAGAAACGTGTGTCGTTCTCATAAAGCAGTCTCATATCGTCAATCTCATACTTGAACAATGCGATACGCTCCAAACCGACACCGAAGGCAAAACCGGTATACTCTTCCGGATCAATTCCGCTCATTTCCAATACATGTGGATGAACCATACCACAGCCTAAGATCTCAACCCAGCCGGAACCCTTGCAGAAACGGCAGCCCTTACCGCCACACTTAAAACAGGTAACATCCATCTCTGCGCTAGGCTCTGTAAACTGAAAATGATGCGGGCGGAACTTTACTTTGGTCTCCTCACCAAACAAACGCTTTGCAAACTCCTGCAGCGTTCCTTTCAGATCCGCAAACGTGATATTTTTATCAATGACAAGACCTTCAATCTGATGGAAAGTCGGTGAATGGGTTGCATCTACTTCATCCGAACGAAATACTCGTCCCGGTGCGATCATACGGATCGGCAGTTTGCCTTTTTCCATTTCATGCACCTGTACCGAAGATGTCTGGGAACGAAGTAAAATATCTTTTGTAATATAAAACGTATCCTGCTCGTCTTTTGCCGGGTGATTTGCCGGAATATTAAGTGCTTCAAAGTTATAGTAATCATACTCAACCTCAGGCCCCTCTACTACTTCATATCCCATACCAACAAAAATATCCTCTACTTCTTTTAAAGTGATCGTATTCGGATGACGATGGCCCTTTGGCAACATTGTGCCCGGTAATGTTACATCAATTGTCTCGCTCTTAATCTTTTCTTCCTGAATTGCTTTTTCAAAAGCGGCCCGTTTTTCTTCCAATCTCGTCTCGATCTTAGCGCGCGCCTCATTGACAAGCTGTCCGACCTTTGGACGATCCTCCGGCGCAACGTCTTTCATTGACTTTAGCACTGAAGTTAATTCACCCTTCTTGCCTAAGAATGCCACTTTCACATCATTCAAATGCTCCAACTGCTCTGTGCGGTCGATCTGGCCCAGTGCATCCTCTAAAATTTTGGTCAACTTTTCTTTCATCATATCAGTTCCTTTCTTATGTTGAAATGTTTGCGCGGTTTATGCCGCACCAGACTGCTGACGCTGTCGTAAGTCCAAACAGTAAATTCCCTGCCGTTAAAGAAAAACAAGCAAGAAACCTCTGCTGCCAGAACTTTCCTGCTTCTTCTCAAAAATATAAGCATTGCCCTGTCGCAGTCATCCTACGTCAGGGACGGATCTCTCCGCGGTACCACCCTGCTTTTTATGGAAAGAGAATATCTTCTCTACTTCACATAAACTCTTCATTACACGTAACGCGTGCAAACGTCAGCCTCTACACAAAAAATCTTCAAAGCTGCAGCTCCCGTGAGAAATTCATTTACTATGGGAACGCACAGGATACTTACAGCCGGGGACATCCTCTCTCTTCATCGAATCATAGCAAACTACTAAACACGATCATCACTTTTCTCAAATCCAAATTTTATCACATTTCTTTAAAATACGCAACAATCTTTTCAAAATGCATACCATGGGAAGCTTTTACCAAAATGGCATCCTGTTCTTTCAGCAGATCGGGCAATTTCGCCATCGCCTCTTCCAGTGTCGCAAACCAGATCACATTGGCAGAAGGATCGACATCCGTAATTCCGGCAAGATATTGTTTTGCCAGCGTTCCAATGCATATGATCTGATCCAGACCGCATCCAGCCACATATCTTCCCGTTTCGTAATGCAGCTTTTCTTCCTCTGCGCCAAGCTCAAACATATCACCAAGAATGGCGACTTTACGTTCCGGCACTTCAGATAACAGGCGAACCCCTGCCTGCATGGATACCGGATTAGCATTATAACAGTCATCCATAATCGTAAAGTGTTCCGTTGCAAACACACTGCCATGACCATCGACCGGACGAAACGCTGCAATCCCCTGAACGATCTCCTCGTCCGACAACCCCATCTGCTGACCTACCGCTACTGCAGCAAGCGCATTGGTGATCATATGACGCCCCGGGACCGGAATGGTGATCTGAAGCGTTCCCCTAGAGGTCTGCACAGTCACATCCGTACCGGATAATCCCTTAGATGTGATTTTCAACGGATGCACATCGTTGTTGTCATTCAAGCCGAAAAATACCGGTCGTTTGCCATGTACCTGCGTTACCGTGATCAATTTATCGTCGTCGCCGTTCAAAAAAACAGTGCCGCCTTCTTTCATTCCTTGAAATATCTCGGTTTTGGCTTTTAATACGCCATCTCTGTCACCCAATTGTTCCAGATGACAGCATCCGATATTGGTGATCACACACATATCCGGTCTGGCAATCGCTGTCATGCGGCTCATTTCTCCAAAATCACTGATTCCCATTTCCACGATGGCCGCCTCGTGTTCCTCACGCAGGCGAAGTAATGTAAGCGGCATCCCCAATTCGTTATTAAAATTACCTAATGTCTTTAATGTGTTAAAGTGTGTTGAGAGCACAGACGCTAACATCTCTTTGGTCGTAGTCTTTCCAACACTTCCGGTAATTCCTACTATAGGCAAGGTACATATTGTCCTGTAATACGCTGCCATATCTTTGATCGCCTGCAGGCAGTCTTTGACCTGAATATAAGCCTTTTTCTGCTCACCAGGCTTATCTTCTGACATGCAGCAAAGTGCCCCGCTTTCATAGGCAGCCGGAACGAAACGGTTTCCATCCACCTTTGCCCCTTTGATCGCCACAAACATTCCACCTTCTGTCACCTGCCGGTTATCCGTCACAACTCCGGTGATCTCCTTTGTAGCCAAATCCCGATCCCCATAATAGGTACCACCGCATATTTCCGCAATCTTTTTAGGTGTCATTGTCAACATACGAAACCTCATTTCTTCTCCATAGCCAGCGAGATAATCTTCTCACACAACGTTCCATAATCCATACCAATCGCTGCAGCTTCCTGTGGCAGCAGACTAGTCGGCGTCATGCCCGGCAGTGTATTTGCTTCCAGACAGAACAGATTTCCGTCTGCGTCCATCAGAAAATCGATACGTCCATACACCTCTAACTTCAACTCATCATATACTCTCTTTGCAAAATTCTGCATCTCTTTTGTTTTTTCTTCTGATAATTCTGCAGGACATACGTCCATTGCCATTCCCGGCTGATATTTCGTTTCGTAATCATAAAATCCTGCTTTCGGAATGATTTCTATGATCGGCAGACTCTCTCCACCAAGCACGCCGGCAGAAAACTCTCTTCCTTTGATACACTCCTCCACAACGACTTCATCTTCATAGCGAAATGCAGTCTGAAGCGCGGCCTCATATTCCTCAGCACTCTGTACCATACTGACGCCAACACTGGAACCACCACAACATGGTTTCACAACGATCGGATATGCCATATCTTCCGGCAGATCGCCACTCTGTCCTTTGCGAACGGAAAATCCTTTCGGCGTTGGGATCCCTGCCTCCAAAAAGATCTTTTTGGACAATCCTTTATCCATGGCAACCGCACTGCCTACGCAGCCGGAACCTGTGTAACGAATGCCAAGCAGATCGAACGCTGCCTGTACTTTACCATTTTCGCCATCTGCGCCATGCAACGCCATATATACGATATCTGCCTTTCGGCAAAGTGCCAGAACATTCGGTCCAAAGAAACCATCCTCGGAATCTCCGCGCATCTGCTTGATCTGATCCAGATCCGGGTCAATGGACTTGATCTTTTTATCGTCCGAGCGGATCGCATCATTTCTTACAAAAAAATCCTCTGAAACATCTCCTTCATATCCTAAAAAAACATCCAGCATTGCTGCCTGATGTCCCCTTTCACGCAACGCTTTGCACACGTCTTCTCCGGTGCTAAACGATACGTCTCTTTCTGTACTAAGTCCTCCAGCCAATACGATGATGTTCATAACTGTGCCTCCATTTTTGTTTTACATGCTAATTATTTACGCCACTCTATCTTAGCACACTACATGCAAAAGGGCAACGCTAATGCATTGCCCTTCCTGCTTCTAACAAACAATTTCCTATTTTGTAGGACGTGCTACCAACACCACAGAATCTCCTTTGCCATATCCATAATGAACCACTTTCCCGTAACGGCTGCTTGCAGACACATCCTTTGCGCCGCCGGTATATATCTCAATATGCGTGATATTCTTGTATCTTCCATTACGCCAGCCGGAGAAAAAGATCAAGTCTCCCGGAAGCAGTTTTTTATAAGAAACCGCTTTTTTTGCAATAACTTTATGATTTCTGGTGCACCATTTTCCAATATCTGCGGCAACCGGTGACCAGCCGCTTTTCGATCCAAAATATACATCATATTTACGATATACTCGAGAAACTAACGAACTGCAGTCGTAAAATCTCTTAGACATTCTACGTGCCTGACTGTATGTCGTCTTCGTCTTAGAGATCGCAATCGCTTTCTTGGATGCCCGATAACCCCGTTTACTGGAAATCTCAACCCAGATCTTAAACGTGCGTCCATCCGCCTTTACTGTAATATTTGTATGACCGATCTTCTTCGCTTTCATTTTGCCTCTGGATGTAATCGTTACCTTTTTCTTATTGTTAGAGGAAAAGCTAACCTTACTTCCTGGCACAAGTCCTTTAAGCTTCAGCGTCTTTCCCATACCTTTGTACATGATAATGTTGAAAGCCGCATAGGCAGGATCACTGACACGAACCAAAATAGAAAAATCCAATCCATCGATATTCAATGTTAGTTTTTTCGATCCCTTATAATTTGCAAAAATATCACCTTGCTCTGTAAAATATGCCGCACCCTGTTTTTCAGGATCCCAGGTAATCTTACTTTGTGCGATTGTTCCGCTGATCGAAGGCTTCTTCACACAGCCGGATGCCAAGATCACTGTCTTACCGGATACCGTTGGTGTTGTCACATATACCGGCATCGTAAGTGTTATCGTGTCATTGTTATATGCAGTGAGCGTCGCTTTCAGTGTCGTCTGCCCCTTAGCTACAGCCTGTATTCCCTGCGTTGTCCAAACAGCCACTTTATCATCTCCGGTTGCATAAGCAATCTTTTCACTGCCACTTCCGATAAAGGAAAAACCGTCAACACCGACAGCGGTTGCCTTGCTGCCAACAGCACGTGTAACATACTCTTGTGAATAGCTCGGTGTCTCAATCGTTACTTCTGCTATTGCAAAACGGCTGCCACGTCCATTGTCCGCGTAGATCACGGAAGGGCGAAACCCCACTGCCTGCAGGGAGCCGTCTTCACTAATTGTGACACTATTTCTATCTGCCGACAACGTATAACCCATCTGCAGCAAATATTCCTGCATCGGCTTAGAAACACTCTGTCCATAAGCAAGTTTGACCTGTTCCGGTGCGATCACATTAATCTCGATCGTATCTTTATATGATGTATCATCGTCATTTTTGCGCTCCGCCTCAACCGTCACCGTTCCCTCTTTCAAACAAGTCAAGATTCCGGTTTCTGTCACTGACGCCGTTTCCGTTGATGTTTCTGTCAAGTGAAATGTTGTTCCTGCTTTCATATCCGGTTCTACCAGATTCATCAGATCAAATTGATCTCCCACATAAACACTTTGCTCATTTTCGATAAAAATACGTTCTAAAGCAGCCGCATCTCTGCTGATTCCAAAAATCATTCCTGCAAGCAGCAGTACCAGACACATGATCTGCCATTTCCCTTGTGTTTTCTTTGTTGCCTCCATGTTTCCTCCTTACATTTAATTCACCTTGTAAATAATCCGTCTGCCCTAAATTATCACTGGTATCAGACATCGATTCCCCTATTGTGATCGCTCTTCCTGAAATCCTTCATACATCATATCAATGTATTCCCAGACCTCATCCCGTCCGCTTTTATTCAACGCAGAAAACGGAATAACCGGCGTTCCATCTACTACCTGCAGCGCATCTTTGATCTGCTTGATCTGTTTTTGCAATTGTGAACGCTTGATCTTATCCGATTTAGTTGCAATAATGATCGGATTAAATCCATAATTGACACACCATTCATACATCTGTATATCATTTTGATTAGGTTTGTGCCGTATATCCACCAGCAAAAAAACCAGACGCAGCACCTTTGACTGGTGCAGATATCCGTCAATCATCTTCCCCCACTTTTTGACTGTATCCTGTGACACTTTCGCATAACCATATCCCGGAAGATCAACAAAATACAACAATTCATTAATATTATAAAAGTTGATCGTCTGTGTTTTACCCGGCTGCTGCGAAGTACGTGCATAAGATTTACGATTCATCAGTGCATTGATCAAGGAAGACTTTCCTACATTGGAACGCCCGGCAAAAGCGACTTCCAATTTGTCATTTTCCGGCAATTTACTTGTAATACCACAAACTGTCTCTAAATTAACACTCGTTACTTTCATTCTATTATTCCATGCCTTTCCATGTTCTTATGCTTCGCCGGAGGCAGTTTCTATACTCTGCTTCCATATTTCCTTTACCGAGGACACCGTAGTAACCGTGATCCCTTCTAAAATGTCCTCCGAAAATTCCGCAAGATCACTCTCATTATCCTTCGGAATGAAGACCTGAGCGATCCCGGCTGCTTTCGCCGCAAGCATTTTCTCCTTAAGGCCACCAATAGCAAGCACTAATCCACGTAAGCTGATTTCTCCCGTCATGGCAATATCTGCTCTGACTTTCCATCCTGTCACCGCAGAATATAAGGCCGTTGCCATTGTAACACCTGCAGATGGCCCATCCTTCGGCACGGCACCTTCCGGTACATGAATATGAATATCATGTTCTGCATAATAAGAGTCTTTCACCAGCTTTGCGGTCTGGCTTCGCACATACGTTAATGCGATCTGTGCTGATTCCTTCATGACATCCCCTAACTTGCCGGTAAGCAGCAGCTTACCGTTTCCGGGCATAATACCAACTTCGACCTCTAACGTCTCTCCACCAACAGCCGTCCATGCCAATCCGCGAACAATACCGACTTGCGCTCTCTTATTCGCCATCCGGATGGTATGCACTTCTTTGCCAAGATACTCTTTCAGATTGCGTTCCGATATACGAACCTTATCTTTCTCACCTGTTGCAATGCTTTTCGCTGCCTTCTGGCACAACAATATAAGTTTGCGCTCCAGATCACGCACTCCTGCCTCTCTGGTGTAACGAGCAATAATCATACGAATTGCCTTATCCGTTATTGTAATCTGTGAATTTGTCAAACCATTGGCATTTTTCTGTTTTTTCCACAAAAATTCTTTGGCGATATGAAATTTTTCATTGTCCGTATATCCGGACAGTTGAATGATCTCCATACGGTCACGAAGCGGCAGCGGAATTGACTCCAATGAATTAGCAGTACACCAAAACATCGCATGAGACAAATTGATCGGTATTTCCATATAATGATCCGAAAAATGCTTATTTTGTTCAGGATCTAACACCTCTAACAACGCTGCGGACGGATCCCCTTTATAATCTTTTCCGATCTTATCGATCTCGTCCAGCAAAACCAATGGATTATTGGTTTTTGCCTGACAAAACGCCTTTACGATCCGTCCCGGCATAGATGCGACATACGTTCTTCTGTGTCCACGTATCTCCGCCTCGTCATTGACACCGCCAAGACAAATGCGAACATAACTGCGTCCCAATGCCCTTGCGACTGAACGGGCGATCGATGTTTTACCGGTTCCCGGAGGACCGACCAGACAAAGGATCGGACTCACTGCATCTTTCTTCATTGCCTTTACCGCCAAACATTCCAAAATACGTTCTTTTACTTTAGTAAGACCATAATGATCCTCATCCAACACCTGTGCTGCATACGCAAGATCTAAGCTCTCCTCAGACTTTTTCTTCCATGGAAATGCAAACAGATTATCCAGATAATCGCGGATCATTTCACTTTCCGATGGATTTTTGGCAAAACGCTGATAACGCATAATTTCTTCACGAATCGCCTTTTTAACACGCTTAGGAGCCTTTAGTTTCTCTAATTTATGAAGATATTTAGCTGCCTGAGAGCCTACGTCATCATCACCAAGTTCCTCATGAATAGCATCGATCTGCTCTCGCAGATACATCTCCATCTGCTTCTTATCTATATTTTCTCTGACCTTTTTTTGAATCTTCTCCTGTTCAATAAACAGATTGATCTCCTGCGTCATGTAGACAGCAAGCCGCTTTTCGCGTTCGTCAATGGATGGCTCCTCCAAAAGCTTTTGTTTTTGTGTATAATCACTTTCTAACAATCCGCTAAGTTGATCGACATAAGCCCCGCGGTCCTTCTCATCAGCGATAGCATCCCATACTGTAGCAGGAACATCTTCTCTAAATTCCGCATATTTTCTTTGCAGGGCATTGAGAATGCTGCCCATCGCAAGGATCGTCTGGGAATCTTCCTCTGACTCTATTTCTTGAAATTCACTATATTCACAATAATAACAATCCGATTCCCGATGGACTTCTTCAATCATAACACGGCAAACGCCACGCACAACAGCCTGTGGATGTCCTTTTCTCGGCGTATTCATCTGTTTGACTTCCAATAACGTTCCCACCGAATATAATTTTGAATGATCATCGTCTGCCGTTTCTGCCGGCATCCTTGTGACTCCAACCAGTTTTCCGCCCGGTCCAATAGCTTGTGATACCGCATTTTCGGAGCGACTGTCATACAAATTCAAATACACAGAACTTCCCGGAAATACAACACACTCTGACAGGATGATCATTGGAACTTTTTGATTATTCATTCCATTCTCTCCTTGTATCTTATCCACAAAAGGGGCAACGCATCTTACGTTACCCCTGCAACATTCGTAAAAAGTACAAAGTTTGTTTATGCAGTTGCATCTTTATCCACTGTCAACTGCTTAACTTCGTCCTCTTTGGTGATCAACTTTGGTTCTTCCTCACCTAAAACTGACTGCTCTGTAATAACACATTCTTTAATGTCATCCACGGATGGAACCTCATACATCACATTCTGCATTACATTTTCCATGATCGCACGCAGTCCTCTTGCGCCGGTCTTGCGTTCTGACGACTGTTTTGCAACAGCCTGGATCGCTTCCGGTTCAAACGACAATTTCACGCCATCCAGTTCAAACAGTTTTTGATACTGTTTTGTGATCGCATTTTTAGGCTCTACCAAAATCTTTTCCAGTGCTTTCTCATCCAAAAGATCTAATGCTACCGTAACCGGAAGACGACCAATGATCTCAGGGATCAAACCAAACTTCACAAAATCTTCCGGCAATACCTGTCGGAACAGATCTCCAATTGTCTCATCACGCTTATCTGCGATCTCAGCATTAAATCCAATGGATTTCTGACCGATACGTCCCTCTATGATCTTCTCCAAACCATCGAACGCTCCACCACAAATAAATAGAATATTGGATGTGTCTAACTGGAAGAACTCCTGATGAGGATGTTTTCTTCCGCCCTGCGGTGGTACACTGGCTACCGTTCCCTCTAAGATCTTGAGCAGTGCCTGCTGTACACCTTCACCGGAAACATCACGAGTGATCGAAACATTCTCGCCCTTACGGGTGATCTTGTCAATCTCATCGATATAAATAATACCATGCTCCGCACGATCCATATCATAATCTGCTGCCTGAATGATCTTTAACAGAATGTTTTCAACATCTTCTCCGACATATCCAGCCTCCGTCAGTGCAGTTGCATCTGCAATGGCAAACGGAACGTTTAATATCTTTGCTAATGTCTGTGCCAAAAAAGTCTTACCGGAACCTGTAGGTCCCACCATGATAATATTACTCTTTTGAATCTCAACATCCATATCTTTTGCAGACAACACACGTTTATAATGGTTATAAACTGCTACTGAAAGAGCTCTCTTTGCGTCATCCTGTCCAACTACATACTCATCCAAAAAATCCTTGATCTCTTTTGGCTTAAGCAAATTGATCTCAGTATCATTGTCGACCTGCTCTGCCTTCTGTGTCATCTCATCTTCCATGATCTCCGAGCAAAGTTCTACACACTGGTCACAAATATACACACCCGGTCCTGCGATCAGACGCGTCACCTGATCCTGTGTCTTTCCACAAAAAGAACATTTTAATTTATCATCTTTTTTTCCTGACATGACTACCTCCCTGCCTGATATTCCCCCACTCTTACAATAACTTTATACAGATCTCTATTTCACGATCGTAACAGTGAATACAGTCTGTTATTTACGGTTAGTCACGATCTCATCGATCAAACCATACTCTTTTGCTTCTGCAGCCGTCATATAGTTATCACGCTCTGTATCAGCCTGGATAACTTCTAATGGCTTACCGGTATTTTCTGCCAAAATTTCATTCAAACGACTTCTTGTCTTTAAGATCTGTTCTGCGACGATACGGATCTCTGTTTCCTGACCTTTGGCGCCGCCGGAAGGCTGATGGATCATAATCTCCGCATTTGGAAGGGCAAGTCGTTTTCCTTTAGCTCCTCCTGCTAACAAAAATGCACCCATGCTTGCCGCAAGGCCCATACAAATTGTAGAAACATCACATTTTACATAATTCATTGTATCATAGATGGCAAATCCTGCACTAACAGATCCTCCCGGACTGTTGATATAAAGGCTGATATCTTTGTTTGGATCCTGAGATTCCAAAAACAACAGCTGAGATACTACCAAACTCGCAATATCATCATTTACCTCGTTGGATAAAATAATAATGCGGTCCTGCAACAATCTGGAATAAATATCATACGAACGCTCTCCGCCACTCGTTTTTTCAATAACATAAGGAATACTATAACTCATTGTGCTCACCATGCCTTTCCATGTACCTGCAAATACTAAGCTGCAGGACATACTCTCTTAGACTTAACAAAAACGCCAGCCCATCAGGCAGCTGAAACAGCTTCCTGATGCGGATGGCGTTAACTTCTGTTTGTATTATTTCTCAACAGCTTCCTTTACAACAAATTCCACTGCTTTCTGCACTGCCAGATCCATTCCGATCTGTTTCTTCTCATCATCGCCGATTAACTCTTTTAACTTGTCGATCTCCATCTGATACATAGAAGCCATATTCTCTAACTCTTTATCGATCTCTTCATCAGAAGCCTCGATGTTCTCTGCAGCAACAACTGCCTCTAATACCAAACGACTCTGGATACGCTTCAAAGCCTGTGGCTCTAAATCTTCCATCATCTTCTGTGGAGTAAGACCTGCAAACTGCATGTACTGCTCCAAAGACAATCCCTGAGACTGAAGACGCTGTGCGAACTCCTGTGTCATCTGACGTGTCTGTGTAGCGATCATCTGCTGTGGAATCTCCATCTGTGCATTCTCAATGATCTTCTCAATGATCTGATCTTCCTGCTCACGTTTGATCTGATTCTCTTTGTTCTCTAAGATTTTCTTCTCAACGTCAGCCTTGTACTCATCCAATGTATCAAAATCAGATACATCCTGTGCAAAATCATCATCCAGTTCAGGAAGCTCTTTCTTCTGGATTTCTTTGATCTTTACCTTGAACAATGCAGGCTTACCCTTAAGCTCGTCTACATGATACTCTTCTGGGAATGTTACGTTTACTTCAACATCCTCACCGAGATTCTTGCCAACCAACTGATCCTCGAAATTATCAATGAAAGAATGTGATCCAAGAACTAACGTATAATCCTCTGCATAACCGCCTTCAAACTGCTTGCCATCTACATAACCATCAAAGTCGATGATAACAGTATCTCCGTCCTCTGTAGCACGATCCTCGATCGTGATCAGTCTGGAGTTAGCTTCTCTTGCCTTATCGATCTCTGCTGTGATCTCTTCCTCACTTACTTCTGCCTCTTTCTTCTCTACCTCAATGCCCTTGTAGTCACCCAAAGTAACTTCCGGCTTTATTGCTACGGTAGCTGTAAAGATGAAATCCGTTCCCTTTTCCATCTGTGTTACTTCAATTTCAGGCTGTGCAACGATCTCAAGCTCACTTTCCTTAGCTGCTGTCTCATATGCTTCCGGGATCAACTCATTGGCTGCATCCTCAAAAAATACTCCCGTACCGTACATTTTCTCGATCATTGCTCTTGGAGCCTTTCCTTTACGGAATCCCGGCAGAGCAATCTTACCTTTATTTTTCTGATAAGCTGAATCAACTGCTGCATCAAACTTTGCAGCCTCAACTGTAATTGTCAGCTTAGCCATGCTCTTCTCCAACTTTTCTACCTGTACACTCATTCTTGTAAATTCCTCCTTATAAAAATATCACATTGCTATACTATAGCATGAACTTTCTCCGAAAATCAAGGCTTTTTCAAAATTAATTATTTTGCCTCATGTCCTTTGGCTTTCAGTACTGCGATCACATCATCAACCTCGCGCAGCAAAATACGACCATTCTCGCCTAGCGCCTGCTCGACTTTTTTCACGGCTTCGATCACATCTTCATCAGCTCTTGCTGCCGGCTTATCATTAACGCGAATATTTTTCAATACCTGCGGATAGATCACAAGTCCCTTTCGCAATTCGGATAATTTTTCTTTCTTTTCCAACATAACTTCCATCAGCATCAAAGAAGTAAGCACACCGTCTCCGGTAACCGCATATTTACTAAATATAATATGTCCGGACTGCTCACCGCCCAGGGAATGACCAAACTGCATCATATTGGCATTGACATATTTATCGCCAACGGATGTCTTTTCATAGGAAATACCAACTTTGTCAAATGCCTTGTAAAGTCCCATATTAGACATGATCGTCGTAACAACCGTATTGTTATTTAATTCTCCCTTATCCTTCAGGTAACAGCCACACAGATATAAGATCGCATCTCCATCGATCACCTGACCCTTGTCATCTACCGCAAGGCAACGGTCTGCATCTCCATCATACGCAAATCCAACATCAAGATTGTTCTCGACCACAAACTTCTGCAGATTATCAATATGCGTCGATCCACAGTTATCATTGATGTTTGTTCCATCCGGATTCATGCCGATCGCAAATGTCTGCGCTCCCAATGCATCAAAAACACCTTTTGCCACGGAATAAGAAGAACCGTTAGCACAATCTAATCCAACTTTTATATTCTTAAAAGAACGAGTTGCCAAAGACATTAAATAACCGATGTAACGATGTCTTCCGATCGCATAATCGATCGTGCATCCGATATTTTCTCTGGTTGCCATAGGAATGTCATCTACTTCGCTGTCAATATATGCCTCAATCTTTTCTTCAACCTCAGCCTCCATCTTATGTCCCTTACCATTGATCACCTTTAATCCGTTATCATAATACGGATTATGGCTGGCAGATATCATAATACCGCAGTCAAACTTTTCTGTTCGCACAACATAAGACACACTTGGGGTTGGCGTTACATGCAGAAGATACACATCCGCACCACTCGCTGTAAGACCTGCACAAAGAGCATCTTCAAACATATAACTGGAACGTCTGGTATCTTTACCGATCACCACACGCGCCTTGTGCTCTTTTCCATAATACCATCCTAAAAAACGACCTACTTTATATGCATGCATTACATTTAAATTAACATTTGCTTCTCCACGAAATCCATCGGTTCCAAAATATTTCACGTTACTCCTCCATTCTGACTCTTCACTCTTTCAACTCTACCCGCTGCCTTATGCTGTCTCTTCTATGTCCTATTCTCCTAATAAGCAACCGGTGCTTTACACAACATTACAATTCTACCATATGTGCTTTTCAAAATCAATGTTCTGTTTCCAATGCGGCCTATATTTCTCAATTACTCCTTTTTGATGCCACTTTCATTATGGCATATATCCCTAAACGCCAGTTTCTACATGGCGTTTTCCAAAATAAAACCTGTTATGATGATATCAAATATTTTATCTAATAGGAAGGGGCACGTATGAATATTTATAAAGCTACAAGTGATATTTGTGATACAACATTATTTTCTTTAAAGTGGAACAAACACAGTTTTGGACTGCGTCTTGCAAAACTTCGCGAAGCGGCCGGAATCAGCGCACGCCAAATGAGCTTGGATCTTGGATTAAACAAAAACTACATTAATTCCATTGAATCCGGTAAAAATTATCCGGCATTGGAAGGCTTCTTTAACATCTGCGATTATCTTCACGTCGATCCCTTTACCTTTTTCTATACTGATGATAATACGTATCAATCCTTCGCCTATTTTATTCCACTATTGCAAAAGTTAAATTCCGAAGAGATCCAGCATGTCTATCAGATGGTCAAGAATGTCACCGAATATCCATCCCGGCAGACGAAAACCAAAGCGAATCGATTTATTCCAACAAAATAATAGCCGCAGAACGCAACGTTTTTACGTGACTTCGAGTTCTCCGAAGGGCAGGTAAATCATTCATCAGAGACAACAAAATCTGGAAATCACTGTAAAAACGAAATGCGATCAGTTATAAGGCATGGGAAATTTGTGTAAATTATTTGTAAAAAAAGTATAATTCGACAGTTATATATGGTTTTTTTATACAAAATGATTTAAACTATTATCATTACATGAACAGGAGGTAAATTCTCATGGCAATAACTGTTTTTGCGGCAATTGATGTCGGTAGTCATGAAACCGCAATGCGTATTTACGAGATTTCCAAAAAGCACGGTGTACATGAATTGGAATATCTGCATCACACAGCGCGTCTTGGATATGAGACATTTTCCACAAGACATATCAGCTATCACACGATTGATAAGCTCTGTAATATTTTACTCGGCTTTAAGGAAAAGATGATGGAGTACCGCATCAAAGATTATATGATCATTGCAACCAGTGCTCTCCGGGAAGCCGATAATAATCTGATCGTATTAGATCAGGTGAAACAGCGCACAGGCTTTCAGATCAAGATCCTCAGCAACTCCGAACAGCGCTATCTATGCTATAAAGCCATCGCATTGCAGCCCAACTCATTCCACAAGCTGATCCAAAAGGGTACGCTTTTGGTCGATGTCGGCGGTGGCAGTATCCAATTATCATTATTCGACAAAAACAACCTGATCACGACCCATAATATTTTGTTAGGTTCTCTGCGGATCCAAGAGTTTTTACAAACAATGCAGGGCGATGTGATCAATTATCAGAATCTGGTTCATGAATATATTTCTAACAGTCTGCATACGTTTTCTAAACTGTATTTGCAAGATTGTAATGTCCGAAACATTATTGCTGTCGGCAACCAACTGCAAACGTTTGTAAAATATCTGGTCACGCACCATTTTGGCAATTTGCAGCCGGTCGATTCAAAGGGTAACAAAAAAGATTCCGTCAACCGTCAGGAATACGAAGAACTGTATCATGCCATTTCCACGCAGGCACCGGATGATCTTGCCCGCGAACTGTCAATTTCTGAAGACAAGGCAGAGCTGCTTTTGCCGACTGCCATGATCTATCACAATATTTTTGAAGAGACAGACGCCGAGTTTATGTGGTTGTCCGGCATAACGATCTGCGATGGCATGGCAGCTGATTTTGCCGAATGCAAAGAACATATTGTTCCGGCTCATCCTTTCTCGGATGATATCATCTCCGTATCACGCAAACTGGCAGAACGCTTTTGCTGCGATACAGAACACATTCATCAGGTAGAGATTGCTGCCTTAAAGCTGTTTGATGCTCTGCGCAAAGCTAATCACCTGACCAAGAAGGATCGTTTACTTCTTCAGATAGCAGCGATACTTCACAATTGTGGCAGTTTTCTCAACTTAAATGACATCGGTGAAAACTCCTACAAAATTGTTACTTCCACAGAGATCATCGGATTATCCCATCAGGAACGTATGATCGTTGCTTATGTAATCCGATATACAACCGGCGACTTTCCGGAATACAGCGAGATTAAAAATGAATTCAGCCGTGAAGAATATATCAAAATTGCAAAACTAAATGCAATACTCTGTCTTGCCGATGCTATGGATCGAAGCCATCAACAGAAATTCACCAATTTTACGGTCCGCAAACGCGGATACGATCTTACCATCACCGGTCAGACATTGTATGACATCACATTGGAACATGGTATGTTTATACAGAAATCACCATTTTTTGAAGAGGCCTTCGGTATTCGCCCTGTCCTCCGCCAAAAAAAGTGTCTATAGAAAGGAGACTCTATCATGAGTACAAAATCACCTTATTCCAAACCGGAATATTTTTATAACCGTGAATTAAGCTGGCTGTTATTTAACCGCCGCGTACTGGAAGAGGCCAAAGATTCCTCTCTTCCCTTATTTGATCGTCTTAAATTTTTGAGCATTACGTCATCCAACTTAGATGAGTTTTTCATGATACGTGTTGCCTCTCTCAAAGACATGGTACAGGTAAAATACAACAAAAAAGACATCTCCGGCATGACCCCTGCAGAACAATTAGCTGCGATCAACGAACGTACACATTTGTTCGTTAAAGATCAGTATGATATTTTTAATCGTTCTCTGATCCCGGCCCTCGAAAAAGAAGGCGTACACGTCTTATCCCACTATGAAAATCTTAGTGATAAACAGTCCAAATATGTAGACCGTTATTTTACCGATGAAGTATACCCGGTACTTACTCCTATGGCAGTGGATTCATCCAGACCATTTCCGCTGATCCGTAACAAAACATTAAATATCGGCGCTATTCTCCGCATGAAAAAAGACAAAGCTGCAGGCGGACAATTCCGCGATCTTTATCTGTCACATGGCAACAAAAAGAAAGGAGCTGATTCCAATGATACCGATTTTGCAACGGTTCAGGTTCCTTCTGTATTGCCTCGTTTTGTCGAGATCCCATCCGAGCAAAAAGGTGAAAAAACCTTTATTTTGTTAGAGCAGATCATTGAAAAAAATATCGGAAAACTGTTTGTCAATTATGAGATTGAATCGGTATTTCCATATCGTATCATGCGTAATGCGGACCTTAGCATTGAAGAAGATGAAGCTGCTGATCTTCTGATCGAGATCGAACGACAGCTCAAGAAACGTCAATGGGGGCAGGCAATCCGTTTGGAAGTTGAAGCAGGCATGGACAAACGTCTGCTCAAAAAACTGCGTCAGGAGTTAAAGATCAAAGAGGAAGATATTTTTAAGATCAACGGTCCTTTGGATTTAACATTTCTTATGAAATTATCCGGATTGGAAGGATATGATAAGCTACGCACTCCAAAATACACACCACAGCCTGCTAAATGGCTAAATGGTGAAGATCATCTGTTTGATCAGATCCGTGACCATGATGTTCTTCTACATCATCCATATGAGACTTTTGATCCGGTTGTTGATTTTGTCAAACAAGCTTCGAAAGATCCAAACGTTCTTGCGATCAAACAGACCTTGTACCGCGTCAGCAGCCACTCTCCGATCATCGCATCTCTTGCTGCCGCTGCCGAAAACGGCAAACAGGTAACCGTGCTTGTCGAGTTAAAAGCACGGTTTGATGAAGAAAACAATATTATCTGGGCACGTAAACTGGAGCAGGCCGGCTGTCATGTCATTTACGGTCTTGTTGGTCTGAAGACGCACAGCAAGATCACGTTAGTTGTCCGTAAAGAAGAAGATGGCATTCGACGTTATGTCCACCTCGGTACCGGTAACTACAACGATAGCACAGCAAAATTATATACCGATATGGGTCTTCTTACATGCCGTAAAGCGATCGGTGAAGATGCCACCGCCGTCTTTAATATGCTGTCCGGTTATTCGGAACCGGCATTTTGGAACAAATTAGCAATTGCACCGATCCGCCTGCGTGACCGCTTTACTCAATTGATCAACCGAGAAAAAGAATTTGCCAAAAAGGGTAAAAAAGCATTTATTCGCGCCAAAATGAATTCTCTATGCGATGCCGGTATTATCAGCTCCTTGTATGAAGCTGCTGCCGCCGGTGTTAAGATTGAACTAGTTGTACGCGGCATCTGCTGCCTCAAAACCGGAATGCCGGGTATCAGCGAGAACATTACGGTACGTTCGATCGTCGGTGACTTTTTGGAGCACAGCCGAATCTTCCATTTCTACAACAACGGTTTCGAGGAAGTCTATATGGGAAGTGCAGACTGGATGCCTCGTAACCTAGATAAACGTGTGGAGATTTTATTTCCGGTAGAAGATGACGCATTAAAAGCTGAAGTGATCCATATTTTGGACATTCAACTGGCGGATAACGAAAAAGCAAGAATTTTACAGAAAAACGGAACCTATCGACGTGCTGCAAAGGGCGGTCACGCTAAACTCAACTCACAGAAATACTTCTGTGAAGAAGCAAAGCGTGCGCAAAAAGAACGTAAAAAGCAAAATAAAAATACGCATACGTTTGAACCTCTCCATTCTGTTCCGGAAGAGTAAAATAAAATCTAATAACGTAAACAAAAGGCGGTGCTTAATGCACCGCCCCTTTTTCACGAAAACGATCATGAATATTATGCGATATGATACATGATAACGCGCATTTTACTTTTTTGCTGTTAATTCTTATCACAGAAAGTCCATCAGCGAAATCTGATTTGAATGTGGCAGATCCCCGAATAATCCAAGCCTATCCATCGTCTCTACTGTATTTGCGCTGACCTTGCACCGGGTCTTAAAGTCTTCCTGTGACAAAAATTCCCCTTTGCTCGCCTCATCCTCGATCAACTCTGCTGCTTTATCTCCCAGTCCGTCGATCGATGAAAAAGCAGGCATTAATTTCCCATCCACGATCTGAAATCTGGTTGCTTTGGATCGATAAATATCAATCTTGCAAAAACCAAATCCTCGCGCATACATTTCCTGTACAAGATGCATATCATCTAACGTATTCTTTTCTTTGTCAGACAACTCATTTTTGCGTCTGTTGTAATCATTAATGTAATACTCTAACCGCTCTCTGCCCTGACACATGATCTCATAATCAAAAGCTGTCGCACGAATACTAAAATATGACGCATAATACGCCAACGGCTCGTGCACCTTAAACCATGCAACACGCAATCCCATCATAACATAAGCTGCCGCATGCGCTTTTGGGAACATATATTTGATCTTTTTGCAGGATTCGATGTACCAGTCCGGCACATTGCAGGCACGCATATCTTCTTCCATGTCCGGTGTCAAACCTTTTCCCTTACGTACACTCTCCATGATCTTAAAGGAACGTTCATTTTCCACGCCCATACTGATCAAATAGATCATAATATCATCACGGGTACAGATTGCCGTAGACAACGTACAGTCACCGTTTTTAATATAATACTGTGCATTGCCAAGCCATACATCGGTACCATGTGACAGTCCCGAAATACGGACAAGATCCGAAAAGTTTTTTGGCTTAGCATCTAACAGCATTCCCATAACAAAGTTAGTTCCAAACTCCGGTACACCCAGACATCCAAGCGTACATCCGCCAATATCTTCCGGCGTAATACCTAACGCCTCTGTCGAGGCAAAAAGAGAAAGCACCTCCGGATCATTCATCGGGATCTCCGAGGCATCTTTACCCGTAAGATCCTCTAACATACGGATCATTGTAGGATCCAAATGTCCTAAAATATCCAGTTTCAACAAGTTTGCATCAATCTTATGATAATCGAAATGTGTCGTTATGATCTTTGTTGTCATATCATTGGCCGGATGTTGTACCGGCGTAAAGGTGTAGATCTCTTCTCCGATCGGCAACACAACGATACCGCCCGGATGCTGTCCTGTGGTACGTCTTACACCTACACAGCCTTTCGCAATACGTTCCATTTCCGCACTGCGCTTTGTGATCTCATGTTCTTCACAATATTTCTTAACGTAGCCATATGCGGTCTTTTCCGCCATTGTACCAACCGTTCCGGCACGAAAAGTCTGACCTGCACCAAAAATAACCTCCGTATAATCGTGTGCATTACTCTGATACTCATTGGAGAAGTTCAGGTCGATATCAGGCTCTTTGTCTCCCTTAAATCCCAAGAATGTTTCAAACGGAATATCATGACCTTCTTTGTTCATTACTGTCCCACAATTCGGACAGATCTTATCCGGAAGATCGCACGCAGAAGTTCCCGCATTTTCCTTGATCACCGGATCATCAAAGTCATAATGATGGCAGGTTGAACAATAATAATGTGCCGGCAACGGATTGATCTCCGTAATTCCGGACATCGTTGCCGCAAAGGATGATCCAACTGAGCCTCGGGAACCAACCAGGTATCCATCTTCGTTAGACTTCCACACCAACTTCTGTGCAATAATATACATCACGGCATATCCGTTACCAATGATCGATTTTAACTCTCTCTCTAAACGCTCTTCAACGACCGGAGGAAGATCAGGACCATAGATCTCATGTGCTCTGTTATAGCAGATATTACGCAGATCCTGATCAGAATTTTCAATATACGGCGGACATTTTCGCGGACTGCACGGATAAATCTTATCCACCATATCAGCGATCAGATTGGTGTTCGTAATGACAATTTCCTCTGCCTTTTTGGATCCAAGATATTGAAATTCCGCAAGCATTTCCTCTGTTGTTCGATAATATAGCGGTGCCTGCTGATCCGCATCCGCAAACCCCTTACCGGACATAATAATACGGCGATACACCTCATCTTCCGGATTCAGAAAATGCACATCGCAGGTTGCCACAACCAGCTTATTATAAGCCTCTCCAAGAGAAACGATCCGACGGTTAAGCTCCTTCAGATCGTTATCATCCTGTATCTGCGGATATTTATCTTCGTCACGAACCATGAATTCATTGTTCCCGATCGGCTGAATCTCCAAATAATCATAAAAGCGGACTAAACGGTCAATCTCTTCCTCCGGCTTTTCTTCAACAAGTGCACGGAACAACTCACCCGCCTCACACGCTGAACCGATCAAAAGGCCCTCACGCCACTTCATAAACAGACTCTTTGGCAATTTCGGTCGTCTGTTAAAGTATTTCAAATGAGACTCTGACACCAAACGATACAGATTCACGCGGCCGGTTTCATTTTTGGCTAAGATAACAGCATGATACGATGGCATCTTACGAATCGACTCCTCATTCGGAATACAAGCCTCGTTTAACTGTGTCAGATTCTTGATCTCCTTGTCTTCCAACCGCTTGATCATATGCAAAAAGATTTCTGCCGTTGCCTCTGCATCGTCCACCGCTCTATGATGATGTTCCAGAGAAACATTAAGCTGCTTTGCCACAGTATGTAATTTGTAATTTTTAAGTTCCGGTAAAAGTGCTCGCGCAACAGACACCGTATCCACAATCGTAAATTTGCAGTCAAGCCCGAGATCTGATGATTTCTGGCTAATAAATCCCATATCAAATCCGGCGTTATGTGCCACCATGACTGCCCCTTCACAGAACTCCAAAAATCGTGGAAGAACAGTTTCGATCCCATCCGCATCGCAAACCATAGAGTCATCAATGGATGTCAATTTCGTGATATGATATGGAATCGGTCGGTGCGGATTGATAAAGGTACTAAAACGATCGGTGATCGTTCGATTTTCGACCTTTACAGCACCAATTTCTATGATTTCGTTGCTTTTAGGACCAATTCCTGTCGTCTCCAAGTCAAACACAACATACGTATCATCAAACGCTTGTCCTTCATCATTTTGAACCGCTTCGATCAGATCATCGACCAAATATGCTTCGACACCATACAACACCTTAAATGCATCGTCACGATCCACTTCATGATCTGCATCCGGGAATGACTGTACAACACCGTGGTCTGTGATCGCCACTGCAGGGTGTCCCCACTCTTTTGCGCGTTTCACAAATTCACGTACCGGAACTACTGAGTCCATCTCACTCATTTGTGTATGTGCATGTAATTCCACTCGTTTTGGGCCCTCATAGATATCCATCCGTTTTTCTCTGGTATCTTTGCCCGGTTTGATGCCACGTACTGAACTGATCGTGATCTCGCGGCTAAAGGTATCAAAAATCGGGATTCCTTTCAGTTTTATAAATTTACCGTTTTTGAGTTCTCCGCCAATGGATTCTAATACTTCCGGCTCCAAAAAGATCTTCGCCTGAATCGTATCGGTAAAATCTGTAATATTAAACATTAACAGGATCTTACCACTTTTAAGCTCCCTCTCTTCCGAAGACAATATCATTCCCTCGATCACAACCTCACCAGGATCCTCCTGGATATCTGCAATCTTGATCATATTGCCATCACAGTTACGTCCATAGAAACATTCTTCGTCCACATTGCCATGAAACGAACCTCTTCCACCTTTTCGACTGTAAGGACTGCCTCGAAACGTCTTTTTCTCTCCTCCGGCTTTCTTCTCCGTGGAATCGTTCTTTTTCTCCACAACCGGTTCCGCAGCGGTCTTGACGACAGTCTCTGTAGGTGCTTTCTGTCCGGAGACTGTCCCCGGATCCTGTGATCTTCCTGCGGTTTTTCCTTGTGCACCCATGTTTTTTGTTCCGGAACCACGCTCGGACCCTTGCGCTTTCTCCGTACCGAATGCCTCCACCGACTGCACCTGATTCTTATGTTGTATCACATCGCGATAGCTGATCTCTTCCTCTTCTTGAATCTGCGGTTCACGGTAACTGATCTTTAATGTGATCGAAAATCCGGCTTTTCTTGAAAAAAGATCTTGAACTTTCTTGATCACCTCTGTCTCTCTGGCACGAAACAATATATCATCGTCACAGCACAAATAGAGTGTCTCCCCTTCGAGATGACACTCTCCACTATAAAACATGTTAAATTCCAGAACATTGCTTTCTTTCAAGATCATCAAAATGCTGTCCTGGTATTCCTGCCAAAAATTCTCAGGCGTATACTGTTCTGACAGTCGAAACCGATCTGTTACCTGTACGGTAAATCCTGCTTTATCAAACAACTGATTCAATGCGTACTCTAACAGTGCAATCTCACGGTATGGAATAATATGTTCACTGACAATATGAACCTCCACTCTTTTTTGCTCCCGCAACAGACACAGACGTTCTACATATACTTCCTCAAAAACAGACTGCTGCCTTGCCGTCAAACGAAGATCAGCAAACGTTTCCTGTAGTAACTTTTCCATTCGATCACATCCTATCAAGTTCCTGCTGCAATGCTAAGAGTAATTGATCTTCCGGAACTTTACGGATCACTTCGCCTTTTTTGATCAAAAGACCCTCACCTTTGCCCCCGGCAATTCCGATATCAGCCTCTCTCGCCTCTCCGGGACCATTTACAACGCAGCCCATTACAGCTACTTTTATATCTTTGTCAAGATCCTTGACCATATTTTCCACTTTCGTTGCAAGACCGATCAAATCAATCTGAGTTCGTCCACAAGTTGGGCAAGAAACAACCGTTACGCCCCCTTTACGCAACCCAAGTGTCCGCAAAATAAGTTTTGCCGAGCGTACCTCTTCGACCGGATCACCAGTGAGAGACACACGTATCGTATCTCCAATACCCTCATACAGAATCGTTCCAATACCGATCGCTGATTTAATGTTCCCGGAGTGAACCGTTCCAGACTCCGTAATTCCAACGTGCAGCGGATAACGACTCTGTTTATCCATTAACTCATGTGCTTTGATACTCATTAATACATCCGAGGATTTAATACTGATGACCAAATTGTCATAGCCCATATTTTCGATCATTGCAACTTTCTGTAATGCACTCTTTACCAACCCCTCCGCCGTCACATGACCGTATTCTGCAATAATATCTTTTTCAAGAGAGCCACTATTGACGCCGACACGGATCGGGATCCCACGCTCCTTAGCAGCATTCACAACAGCACGTACACGCTCCTCATCACCAATGTTGCCAGGATTGATACGAATCTTATCTGCCCCGTTTTCAATTGCCGCCAATGCCAGACGATAGTCAAAATGAATGTCTGCGACCAGCGGAATATGGATCTGCTTATGAATCTCTTTCAAACTTTCTGCCGCCTGCATTGTTGGTACTGCACAACGGATAATATCACAGCCGGCCTCCTCCAGCGCATGAATCTGTGCAACCGTTGCTGCCACATCCTCTGTCTTGGTATTCGTCATCGACTGAATTGCTACCGGATTGCCACCACCGATCTTACGATCACCTATCTGAATCACTTTTGTCTGTTCACGCATCTATCCTCACCTATCCTTCTCCCGTATTAATGAATGATCTTAATCACGTCATTGTATAATACAAATACCATAAATAGCATTAGTAATACGAAACCTGCGAAATGTATATAGCCTTCCTTTTCGCGGTCTACCGGCTTACCACGCACAGCTTCTATCAAAATAAAGACCAGACGTCCGCCATCCAGTGCCGGTAATGGCAGCAGGTTCATAACGCCTAAGTTAGCACTTAGCAATACTGCCATGTACAAAATGCTCAGCCACATTTCTTTCAAACCGATCTTAGACGTCTCATTGATCATGGTTCCAACAGTATCTACAATACCAACCGGACCGGATACTTCCTTCATCGACATTTTGCCGGTCACAAGCTGGCCTAAGCTGGCAACCGTTGTCTCGATCCAATATTTTACTTCGATCAAGCTATACCGCAAAATCTGTCCTGCATTACCCTTCTGATAATCGGAAGCATATATTCCCAGTGTTTTGGTCTTGTAAGATTTTGGTGCGATCTCATACGTTTTCTCTTCGCTGCCTCTGCGGATCACAAATGAAATCGCTTCTCCTTCTTTTTTCTCTTCTTCTATGACCTTACCAAGTTCTTCGCCATTATCCACAGTACGTCCATTTACAGACAAGATCTCATCCCCCGCCTTAACGCCTGCCTTTTGAAACGGCGAATCTTTGCTCACATCTGAGATTTTCGTATCTGCTGTGTTCTGCTGTTTGTAGGAAAAGCCAAACAAGTATGCGGTATAATTCGGATCCACCATGATTGTCTTTTCTTTGCCGTCACGCTCGATCTCTACCTTTACCTCTTCTCCACTCAAAGGATGTAACATCAAGTACGTGTCAATTTCACGGCCGATCGTAATTTTTTTGCCATTGATCCGGCGGATTACATCACCTTTTTTGATTCCAGCCTCACTTGCCGGCTGATTGTCATACGCTGCAAGAACACGCGGAATATCTATTCCGTTATTGGCCAGAATAATAACCGAAAATACAAATGCCAGAATAAAGTTAAAGAAGGGACCTGCAAATACGATAGAGAAGCGTGCCCACACACCCTTTGTATTAAAAGAATCTTCCGCATCATTGTCCTCGTCTTCTCCTACCATAGCACAAGATCCACCGATTGGTAAAAGTTTCCAAGAATATTTAGTTACATCCTGCCAGTCTTCGTAGGCATCAAACTTCTTTTGCGAACAGAAAAATCGACAAACCGGCCCTTTCTTTGTCTTTGCAAACGTAATAATTCTCGGACCCATTCCCACGGAAAATTCTGGTACTCCGACACCGTGTTTTTTTGCAAGTAGAAAGTGCCCCAATTCATGAATCACCACAATGACTGTGAATATCAACAATGCTGCAATTATGTTCATAGTTTTCTCCAATCTGCCATCGTTTCCGATGACATCTATCCTTTCTTTATGCTTTGATCTTCTCTTTCAGCAAACGATATACGTCTTTCTCTACCGCCAAAATTTCCTCCAATGACGGATCTTTGATCACATGGTGATGCTCCATACTCCAAGCGATCAAACGTGCTATATCCAAATAACCGATCTTATGCTGTAAAAACAATGCTACCGCCATTTCATTCGCAGCATTTAATACCGTTGGAAGACTGCCTCCTGTACGTCCTGCCTCATATGCTAGAGCTAATCCTTCAAAAGTGTCCATATCCGGCTGCTCAAACGTGATCTCCTGCAATTTCCAAAAATCTAACCGCTCGCCCTGTAGATAACGGCGATGTGGATATGTCAAGGCATACTGAATCGGCAGTTTCATATCCGGCGTTCCAAGCTGCGCCATTACCGCTCCATCTTCAAATTCCACCATAGAGTGTATCACACTCTGTGGCTGCAAAACGACTTGTATACGATCAAAATCCACATCAAAAAGATGACGGGCTTCGATCACTTCCAAACCCTTATTGACCATCGTTGCAGAATCGATCGTGATCTTGCGTCCCATGCTCCAGTTCGGATGACGGAGCGCATCTTCCACGCGGATATGTTCTAATTCCTCTTTCTTTTTACCACGGAACGGTCCACCGGATGCCGTAAGCAAAATTTTATGTAAAGAGCCATGTTCCTCGCCATGCAGACACTGAAAAATAGCTGCATGTTCACTGTCCACCGGCAATAGCTTAACGCCATGCTTCTCCACCAAAGGCATAATGATGTGACCGGCCGTCACCAATGTTTCTTTGTTGGCAAAGGCAATGTCTTTCCCTGACTTGATCGCCTCAATCACAGGACGAATCCCGATCATGCCGACTACTGCTGCAACAACTATGGTTGCTTCGGAATAGGTTGCACAAGCGATCAGTCCATCCATTCCCGTAACGATCTCGGTATCCGCCGCAGCATCTTTACGTAAATGCAAACGCTCCTGTAATTCTTTTGCCTTGTCTTCCAAATACACGCACACTAACTTCGGCGTAAATTCTACAATCTGTTTTTCCAACAGATCAATGTTAGACCCTGCTGCAAGCGTTACGATCTGCATATCTTCATTTGCTCTGACAACCTCTAATGTCTGTGTTCCGATCGATCCTGTAGAACCAAGTACTGCTATCTGTTTCATGGTTAAATAACCCCTCCATTTCAAAGTTTCTCCTGCATTCGTAAAACTATCCGCATCACAAATAATGCATAGTCAAAAATACACTTAATACCCTATTATAATCCTACAGCGAATGAAACATCGTCACTAAATAATATACGATAGGCGCTGTAAAAATAATACTGTCAAAACGGTCTAAAATACCGCCATGACCCGGGATCAATGTCCCATAATCTTTAATGCCGTGATTTCTCTTGATCGCAGATGCTGTCAGATCGCCAATCTGTGAAATAACAGAGGATACTGCACCAACCACTGCAAACTGCCACCACAATGCGGTCTGGGTGCGGTAAAAAGCCAGTGCAAACAAAAAGCCGATCAAAGCTGCACCAATAATGCCCCCCACACATCCTTCAATGGTCTTATTTGGACTCAATTTAGATGGCATTTTATGCTTTCCAATCAATTTACCGACACAGTATGCACAGGTGTCTGAGCCCCATGCTCCGATAAAGATCAGCCATACCATCAGTTGACCTCCCTCAAGCATACGTACCTGAAATACATACGACAACATCATTGTCACATAGATCAATCCAAAAAATACCATAATGATCTGTTCACTGCAATATTTTGGGTAAGCGATCACATAACAAGCCATCATAAGCATCAGCGCCCCGATCAACAACATAATAACATAGTCCGTTTTTTGTGCCGCCAACAACAGATCCAGGCCAATACTCGCGGCATATCCGATCAACGCCGGTACTGTCTTTTCCATTTTAACGGCACGATAAAGCTCAAACAGGCCGATCACAGTGATCAATGTTATTACCCAAAACAACGGCAAGCCGCCAAAGATCATCAATGCGATCGTAATGATCATCAATACAATTCCACTCAGTAGTCTAGTCTTAAACATATCTGCTCCCTTTCTATTTGACACCACCGAAACGCCGGTCCCTTTGTTGATAATATTCTACTGCCTTTTCCAGTTCTTTTTTATTAAAATCAGGCCACAAACAATCTGTAAAATAAAACTCGGTATAAGCCATCTGCCACAACAGATAATTAGAAAGCCTCTGTTCACCGCTGGTTCGTATCATAAGATCCGGATCCGGTATTCCCTTTGTATCCAAATATCCGGAAATCGTCTCCTCGGTAATATCTATCGGATTCAAAATGCCGTCTTTAACATCTTTCCCCATCTTGGTCACCGCACGCCGAATTTCATCTCTGCTGCCATAGTTTAAGGCAACCTGAAAATGCAACCCGGTATTTTTTGCCGAAAACTCTTCCAACTCACGGATCTGATTCTGCAGATCCGGTGCCAGTCTCGTAATATCTCCTATCACGCGTACCTGCATGTTGTTCTTCTCACTGGTTTTTAAGCAATCCTTTAAGTAACTATATAACAACTTCATCAAAGCATCGACTTCCTCTTTGGGTCTGGACCAATTCTCCGTTGAAAATGCATACATCGTCACGTATTCAATGCCCATATCCCATGCTGCCGCACAAATCTTTTCTACGTTTTTGCTGCCAGCTGCATGACCTGCGTTCCTTGGAAGGAAACGCTTTTTAGCCCATCTTCCGTTGCCATCCAAAATGATCGCTACATGTCTGGGTACGGCTCTCTTCTCATCACTCATCTATATCCTCATTTCTATGCGCAACTGCACCCATCCCGGGAGCAGACGCCATATTCCTTTATTGAAAAGTAGGGATAGACCCATTCCGTCCATCCCTATGATCCATGTTTTGAGAAAATCTCTCAAAACTATGTTATACTATACTGTCATGATCTCTTTAGATTTTGACTCAACCATTTCATCAATTTTCTTAGCAAACTGATCTGTCAGTTTCTGTACTTCTGCCTCCGCATCCTTCTGCTCATCCTCAGAAATTTCATTTGCTTTCTGCTCTTTTTTGATATAATCGTTCGCATCTCTGCGGATATTACGGATCGCCACCTTGGCATCCTCGCCCTTTTTCTTGACATCCTTTGTCAAATCCTTACGACGTTCCTCCGTCAGTTCCGGGAAAGTCAAACGGATCACTTTACCGTCATTATTTGGCGTAAGTCCCAGATCAGAAACTAAAATTGCTTTCTCAATCTCCTTGATCAAACTTGTCTCCCAAGGCTGGATCACCAATGTACGTGCCTCAGATACGGAAATATTAGCAACAGACTGTAAGTTTGTCGGCTGTCCATAATAATCTACCGAAATACGATCCAACACATGCGGATTAGCGCGGCCTGCTCGGATCGTCGTATACTCGTTTGCAAGGCTTTCAATTGATTTATTCATTTTCTCTTCAAATTGTCCTAATGATACACTCATGTTTACACCATACCTTTCTTATTCTCTATGCTTCTACCAACGTACCTGCCGTTGTTCCCATTGCTGTGTCAATAATACTGTTCTTTTCATTCAATCCAAAGATCATCATCGGCATATGATTCTCCATGCATAGAACCGCTGCTGCCAGATCAATAACACCCAAACGCTTATTGACCACCTCATCAATGGAAATCGTATCAAACTTTTTCGCTTCCGGATGTACGGCCGGATCACAGTCGTATACGCCATCAATGGATTTACCGGATAAGATCACATCTGCCTCGATCTCAATTGCACGAAGCACCGTGGCTGTGTCTGTTGAAAAGTAAGGATGTCCCGTTCCACCGGCAAAAAATACAACCTCTCCCGCTTTCAACGCCTTCACAGCTTTATCCTTTGAAAACAGTTCTGTAAACGCTCCGCAGACAAACGGTGTCATAACACTTGTCTTCAAACCAACATAGCGGAAAATATCAGAAACATATACACAGTTCATAACGGTAGCTAACATACCGATCTGATCTGCCTTGGTGCGGTCGATCGTTTCACTGGTACGACCTCTCCAAAAGTTACCGCCACCGGTCACGATAGCAACCTGTACACCATCCTCGACCAGACTCTTTACCTGTCTTGCCACTTCTAAGCAGGTAGCCTCATCAAAACCTGTCTTATTCGGACCGGCCAAAGCTTCACCACTTAATTTTAATAATACTCTCTTATACTTAGCCATAATTATCCTCATTTCTATGCAAAAAACTTATCAATATCCACATCAGTATAATCCAACGAGCAGGATCCGTCCAAAACAGCGCCCTGATTGATCTGCAAAGACTCTGCAATAACATCTCCCTTAACAACAGCGCCTTCCTCTAAGACAACCGCACCTTGCACGTCGATCGTTCCCTTCACAGCTCCGGCAATATACGCAGATGTTCCGGTAACATTTCCAATGATTACTGTTCCTTCACTGATCTGCACGGTTCCTTCGCTGTCCAAAGATCCTTCCAGTCGCTTCGTATTAACATAGATCTCTGCACCGGAAACATTACCTGTCACTGTACCATTGATCGCTACTTTACCACGGGAAGTAATGTCACCATTGATCGTACCCATTACATCAACAGCCCCGGCCGAATTAATACCGCCATTAACGGTGGTTCCCTGACTGATCACCGTCACTGTGTCATCAGACACTTCTCCGGGTGCATCCATATGTGCTGTCTTATTTTCCTTTACCTTATCCGCTTTCTTATTGTTTTTCTTATGATTTGATGCCGTCTTTTTCTCAGCTTCCTTCGCCGCAGACTCTTTTGCCACATCCTCAATATCTTCTATCTCACCTAGGAGTTTGCTCAAATCTTCATCCATTTCTCCATCAGAGGTCTTATCATCACTCTCTGAAACATCCCCACCATCCGAAAAAATCTGGCTTAACAGATCCTTATCCACATTATCATCTGCATCGTCCGTCTTGTCCTCATCAAATAATGAACCTAGATCATCACCGATATCATCCAAATTCAAATCCTCCGGTAACGAAACATTCTCTGTCGTCTTTTCCTCGTCATCCTTAAAGATTCCCATATTTTCCTCCATTTTGCGCATTGCTGCGCCCTTTATGCTGTAATACCTCGTATCCGGTCACCAAACACCGTCTGATAACCATAGTCATACTTTTTAATTATATCATGAATTTACCGGTTCGTCTATAGTCTGCTTGACCCGTCAGCCCCTGCTCTATGCATCCACTGACTCCATTTGATACGAAATACTGCATATGCCCTGTCAAATGCGATCCAAACCACCTCTGCCAAAAGTACCGCCGTCAAACCAAACAAGATCTTAGAATGCTGAAAAACCGTCAGCAAGAATCCTTGTACAAGCTGTTGGAAACCAAATACATAAACATAGCTACAAACTGCACTGATCAAAAGCACATGATACAATATTCCTTTTAGTATCCACGCAAGCATCCTTTGTTTCTTTGAAAAAAAGTGTTCCAAGCACTCCCACGTGAAAACATACAGTACGAATGCCGCATATGTCAACACATACCATTTATTTGGCAACAACACTACACCTAATACACCTGCTGCCGCAGAAATCAGCAATCCATCCTTCCACCCTCTCTGCCAAGTTGTCACGCCTCCTAAGAAAGCCGCTGCCGCCAGGCAAAATAATGAACAATTCTCAAACACGCAAGACAAATACAATAACACCACCATGGCCGCTGTGATCATGCCACCATAACTAACCCTGCCAGACTTTAGAAACATGTACACAAATCTCCTCCCATGCATTCACAAAGTGTATCCGCACACCAAAGATCGCAGCACAGATTGCCTGTTCCACATTCATTGCCCGCATATGGATCTCTTCCATATTGGCCACCATAACTTTGATATTGACCACGCTGATATGGATTATAACCCTGTCCACTGTTCTGGCCTTGATACCCCTGACCCTGATAGCCTTGTCCCTGATAGCCGGCACTATAGCCGCCAGACGTCTGACTGCCATTTGTTGCGTAGCCTTTCGCGCGCATATCCATGATCTGCGAATATGCCGCCTGCACTTCCTTAAACTTTTCCTCTGCCAGATCTTTCAACGGATTATTGGCATTTGCATCAGGATGATATTTACGACTCAGTTCACGATATGCCTTTTTTACCTCTTCATCTGTTGCATCGCTGGAAATCCCCAGCACCTTATATGGATCCATTATTGTTCCTCCTTCTGTAGTTCCTGTTTTATCCTATCAAAGCGATTCCATACTCCTGCATATAAAATATTACGCATAATATCTCTATACTCCAGGCACGGTAGCTTCTCAAATGCTGCTCCGGCAGCCGCGATCTCTGTCAACAGCTGCTCCTCGACCTGCGGTAATAGTTCCCGACGGTCAGTCCCCAGATAAGGGTTGAATCTCTCCTTATGGGTGTCTTCCGGCAAATCCTCAAAAGCATCCATAATATAGATAAATTTGCCCAAATAATATCCGGTTTCCCGAAAAAAATCTGCCAATCCGTCTTCTTTCCACGCAAACACTTCTGCAAGCATGCGGCCAAAACAATCTGCCAGAGCAGAAACATTCCTGCAGTCTTCCTGCTCTAACAAATGAAGCCTTTGCATTCCCTCAGCAATTGCTCTTGCCTGTCTTGGATAGTGTTGCTCCAATCGTCTGCTCTGCCCACGATACATCTGAACTCCCAATGATGCCGCCAGCGAATGTTCATCCTGCTTATCGTCCACAAAATGATAATAGCTCAGAAGCATATTAATATCTGCTGCATAGTCTGCTGCTTCCGTACGGATCACACGTCGTTTGCCTGCCGGATGGATAATGCATCGCTTGTGTTCCTCCTTTACCGCCAGATCATACACTGATGAAAGCAACAACACCAAAAATGTCATGTCATACGTCAGCGTAACCTGCCCCCGCAGCCCATAGGTATCCCGCAATGAATGACACAGGCCGCAGTAAAAACCCTTGTAACACTCATAGTCTTTTACTAACAGCTCCGGTTTACGGATTCTTACATAACCAAACATGCTACTTCCATCCTCTCTTTTTTTCTAACGTTGTTTATCATAACATAAAAATATGGTATGATGTTAAACGAAAAATTAAATTTATATTAAAAACTCAAATTTCGCACATCCAAAGCTTCTGTTAGGTCGCATATTGCTTATTATGTCAAAGAATACTAAGTAACGTGACGCAGCGCATCGTAGCGAAAGCGTCCCGTCCAAAAATCGATGATACCTTGCTAGACCGGGACATCTCAGACAATCCTTCAGGCATGTATTCATCAGAGATAATAATTTTTGAAGTGCGAAGTTTGAGAAAAAAAGAAAGGCAGAAAAAATATGAAATTAGTGATACAACGTGTTGATGAAGCAAAAGTAACCGTCGATGAGGCTATCATTGGCAGGATCAGCAAAGGGCTTCTGATCCTTGTGGGAGTCAGCGACACAGATACCACAGACATAGCAGACAAAATGCTAGATAAGGCACTCAAAATGCGTATTTTTGACGATGAAAGCGGAAAAACCAATCTATCACTCTCCGATGTTGGCGGCGAACTGCTTCTCGTCTCCCAATTCACCTTATATGCCAACTGTAAAAAGGGCCATCGCCCTTCCTTCATGGATGCCGGTAAACCGGAGCACGCAAAAGCTCTCTATGAATACATGCTTACCAAAGCAAACGATTACTGTGATGTCGTACAACATGGATCTTTTGGTGCACATATGCATGTATCGCTGGTTGGCAACGGTCCTTTCACCATTGTATTAGATTCAAAGGAACTACTCGGGTGTTAATCATTTTACGAATCTTCCGAAAACAATAAGTGTGGGTTTCATAGCGGTAATATTTCGGCTTTTCAAAAAGGGGTCGTATTCCATGGAATACGACCTCTTATATCATTCACTTTATTTCAAAAACCCTGTAGCTTCCTTACACATAAACAATAAATGACACAATTACTGACGTTGTTTATGATATTTTACTTTCTCGCGATACATCCTCTCGTCTGCTTCTTTAATAATCTCCTCTAGCGAAATTGATCGATCCGGTATCAAAGAAACCAATCCGATACTTGCATCTACTTGATATGGCTTACCGGAAGATGCATTAAACTCGTCCAGATATCGATGCACCTTCTCGATCAACAACTCTCCGGTGTCATTATCATTCTCCGGACCGGCAACAATAAACTCGTCACCGCCAAATCTTGCACAGCAGTCATTCATTCCGCCAGATGCCTGCAGAGCCTTCGCAATCGTCGATATTGCAATATCGCCATCTGCATGGCCATACGTATCATTGATCACCTTCAGACCGTTTAAGTCAACCGAAAGCAATTTGAACTTTTGCTGCTCCTCTACACACTTCTCAAAGTCTGATTTGATATTCATATAAAATCCACGTCTGTTAAACAAACCTGTCAACGGATCATGGACATATTTATTCTCTAAGTTCTGAATGATCGTCTGCTGTCTCCGCTGTGTCTTGGACATATCTAATGCATTGCACACATTCAGGAAAAACTCATAATAACGAATAATGTCAGCTGTATCTTCATCAATCGAAATAACAGCATAACCTACCGTCTGCGCATGAATGTGCAGCGGAAAGAAGCAAAGGCTTCCACAGTCATCCAAAATCTCATCCAGATCCGGCAAAAGATCATTTGTATTATAATCGATCATTCCCTGCCATACACCATATTTGCGGTATAGTACACGATTCATTCGCGAGGAATATCCGGTATGCTGTGCCATACTATTCTCCACAATATCGGAAAATTCTTCCTCGTCCATGAAATTATCCACAATACATATCATGATATACTTGTTGTTTAACTTAGACGTTGACTGCATAATACCATCAAACACTTCGGCAAAGTTCGCTGCCTTTGTAAGCAACGCCGACATACGGATCTGATCCATCATAAAATACTTCATCTCCGCCTGCCATAAGCACAACGAATGAACCAAAGCATTCTGATTCTTGACCGTGTCTCCCTTGCATCCACAACTTCCGTACAACTGTAGATTTGCATCAATCTTATGAATATAATTGTCCGGAAATGTCTTGCCGGCAAAAAGTTGTTTCAAAATGTCAAACACCTGTCGTGTCACTTCTGTGATATCACGCCCTGCCGTTGCTATATGCGGCTGATGATTGACAGCCTCCGTGATGCCATCATAACCGGTGATCATAATATCCTCCGGCACCCGAAAACCACGCTGCTCAAAAAACTCTTCCACTGCCAATGCCATAACATCATTGGCGCACACCACCGCTTCCGGCATAGGAATACCACTATCAACAAACCGCTGCATAGCCTCTAATGTTGGCTCATTCCAAAAATCGCCATAGTCAATACGCCGCTCGTCCACTTCCAAATTATGATCGCGCAGAGCTCTCTTATATGCTTCAATGCGAGCTTCTGAGCAACCTTGTCCTTTGCTTCCTGCAATAAAATTAATATTCTTCGCATGATGCTCTTCGATCATATGCGATGTAATCTTATAAATTGCTTCAAGATCATCAATGCAAACACTGATACATCCATCTAATTCACGATCAATTGATATAACCGGGATACCCTTTTGATTTGCACCATTCACAATCCCTGTTAAGAGATCCTCATCCAAAATAGTCACTGAAAAAATAACCAGTGCATCTAAGATATCATAGTTGATCAAACGATATATTTTCCGCTCTCCGATATCATGCGAATCCATAAAATAAAACGCACTAAACGAATAAAAATAAAGCAGATTAATGTCATTTTCTGCCGCAAATTCACGAAATCGGTGTAAAAAGATATCATTATATTGTTCATCAATATTTGCCATACAAACGGCAACCGTCTTTTTTTTCATATTTTCCTCATTTCTAATAGTGCATCTGCCACCCATCACTCAATATAGAAAAGAATATACGAATATAATTTCGTACATAGCTTCCCTATATCAAAGCACATATTATCCGACTAATTATACAACACTTTTTTTGAAAAAACTACTACAAATTTTAAAGTTTAAAAATTTGCTACGATCACCCTGCAGGCACATAATTATTGATGGTAATAACTAAAGAATTCTTCCATCTTATGAATGGATTCTTCCAACACTTCAATCCGAGGAAGATATACCACACGAAAGTGATCCGGCTCACTCCAGTTAAATCCACCGCCATGAATGATCAAAATCTTCTTATCCCGAAGCAGATCCAATGCAAATTTTTCATCATCCACAATATTAAACTTCTTCGTATCTACTTTAGGAAAAATATAAAAAGCAGCCTTTGGTTTGACAGCAGTAATTCCCGGGATGTCATTGAGCGCCTTATAAATATACTCTCGCTGCTCATAAATACGCCCACCCGGCACAATGTAATTTTGCACACTTTGATGGCCGCCAAGTGCCGTCTGAACAATGGACTGTGCCGGAACATTCGAACACAAGCGCATATTAGAAAGCATATTTAAGCCCAAAATGTAATCTTTTGCCATCGCCTTGTTGCCGCTTAAAACCATCCAGCCTACACGGAAACCGGCAATCATGTGCGATTTTGATAAGCCGCTGAACGTCACGCAGAACAGATCAGGTGCCAGTGATGCGATTGAAACATGCTCTTCGTCATCCATCACCAAACGGTCATAAATCTCATCCGAAAAGATCATGATCTGATGTTCTCTCGCTACATCTACAATCTGCTGCAGCACTTCTTTCGGATAGAGTGCTCCGGTCGGATTGTTCGGATTGATAATGACAATTGCTTTTGTGCGGTCATTGATCTTTTTGCGGATATCTTCAATATCCGGATACCATTCTGACTGCTCATCGCATAAGTAATGCACAGCAGTACCTCCTGCCAGCGTCACACACGCTGTCCACAATGGATAATCCGGTGATGGCACCAACACTTCATCCCCACTGTCGAGCAAAGCAGACATGCTGAGATTGATCAGTTCACTAACACCATTTCCCGTATAAATATCTTCTATAGCAACATTTGGTATATGTTTCAACTGCGCATACTGCATGATCGCTTTTCGAGCCGAAAACATTCCTTTTGCCGGCGAATATCCCTCACAGTCTGCAAGTTGTCTGCGCATATCATAGATCACCTCATCCGGTGCACGAAAACCAAACGGTGCAGGATTTCCTATGTTTAATTTAAGAACCTGTGTTCCAGCATCCTCCATGCGATTTGCTTCCTCAACAACCGGTCCTCTTACATCATATAATACATTATCTAATTTGGATGACTTCATAAACTCTCTCATGATACTTCCTCCTGATTTCACTCTATTTTGGGTTGATTCTTTCCGGGATACTCCCCCCACAGTTTTTCCTTCTGCACTCTCTCTGTCTTCTGCTTTACGAGCGGTGTTTTTCTCGCCCACATTATGGATGGTATTTCCTTCTACCATCCGGCTGTCTCCTTCTCCCGTCAAAAGCCAGTCTGCGTCTACCTGCAGACAGTTTGCCAGAAAACGAAGAATTTCCGCTCGCGGCACTGTCTTTCCGCTCACATATTGACTCATATGGCTCTTCCCAAGCTTGACGCCATATTTATCCGCTTCGCGTACAAGATCTACCTGCTTGAACCCGCGCTGTCTCATAGCGTCTTGCAGCCGTTCTGCAAACGTCCGTTCCATAAACATTCTCATTCCTTTCTCCAGGTGCAATTCCGCAGTCGCAACTGCTGCACTGCTAACCAATCTTTTATTTATCAATCTAGTTCAATTTGCAGAACATTATATGTAAGAAAGTTCAATTTCGTGTCATTTCTGCTATTTTGAACTTCAATATGTTGCTATAATAGCACACCTGACGTTCAAAAACAATGCGTATCTTTCTTTTTTCTTAGATCTGTCGCAAGAAAAAGTTCAATTTTGTCGTCAAATTGAACTTTTAGACACTACTTGATTTTTTCCATTTTCTTTGCCAATATATAATCTGGCATCTACTACTGTGACAAGTTTCTCGATCATCCTGCTTTCCGCACCGCTGCCAAAGCCAAAAGTCATACTCACCTTTACTCGTATTCCCTTATACATAACTGCTGTCTGTTCGATTGTCTCACGTATACGTTCCGCAAGTCTTAATCCCTCCTCAGGCGTACTGTGTAACAAAATCAAAATCTCCTCTCCACCCCATCGACATGCCACACCATACGGATCCACCAAAGTTTGTATGATCTCTGCAATTTTTTGCAGTACAATGTCCCCACATGTATGACCATAAGTGTCATTAATACGCTTAAAGTCATCAATATCTCCTAGTATCATGCAATACGGTGTTCCATCTTGTTCATACTGCTCCATCACTTTTCCCATGCTGCGACGATTGCGAAGTTTGGTCAATGCATCGTAACTAGCTAAAAATTGCAGATCGTCATTCTTATTTTGGAGATCTTGAAACAGCTCTTTGATCGCATACACAAACAACATCGTCTCGTAAATTAACATCGCCATACACATCGACAAATTAATAGCAAAAACGCGTATTGACAATCCATGAAAAATATTCGATACCAAATTACTTTCTCTGGATACAAAGCACGATATAACGATGATCACCGTTGCTATGATCGTTAGTGCATTATAGCTTCCTACTCCCCTCTGCCAACTGTCACTTGAAAATCCCACATAATAGATTACCGGAATCAGCGCAACAACATATAGCCAAAAACCATATCCATATCCCAAATAAAGATTACACAGCACCGCATGTGCTATAATCTCGATAAATGCTGCGATCAGCCAAAATTTAACATGCCTCTCTCTTCTCATGCAGATCGTACCCATAAAATACATAATAACACTGCAAATATTAAATCCAAATAACACGTACAACTGCAAGCGGTTAAACTCCACAGCAAGAACAATATGTACTAACATACAGAATACATACAACATTCTGTATTCTTTTAATTTTTGAACTAAAATATTTTCCATAAGCTCACTCCCCCCTTTTGTACATTACGCCATTATCTTCTGACAAGTTCAAACTATACACATCCAATATTATCATATCGTCATATATTGCTTATTATGTCATAGAACACTAAACATTTTTCTGTGCGTAGTTCGAGTTATCTTTTGATACTTTAATCGTTATAAAGAAAAAAAGATGCAATTCACACTACCATTGCACCCTTTTTAACCAATTCCATCTTTGTGCAACTGGCTGCCATTTCAAAGGCCCTATAGCTTTGCGTCACAGACTTTCACCTGCTTTGCCCAATTATTGTTAATATATTGTTATTTTACCACGATATGATATCGTGTCAAGAACTTACTCTTACCTTTCGCGCTATATACGAACCTGTGACGCAGGCTACAAGACAGTCGCATCTTTACAAAGCGTTTTTTACAATACAGAAAATGAAAAATTTCCTAAAGTGTAAAAAACCCCATGAACGCATATCGTTTATGCATTCATGGGGTATCATTTACCATATTGATCTCCTGTTCAATAAGATCATTTCCGGTCTGACTAATGATTAGCCAAGCTGTGCTGCAACCTCTGCTGCGAAATCCTCTTCCTTCTTCTCAAGACCTTCACCAGTCTCAAAACGAACGAACTTTGTAACATTAAGCTTGCATCCCTCAGCTGTTGCAACAGCCTCAATATACTGCTTAACATTCTCTTTGTTCTCAGCCTTAACATATGGCTGCTCTAACAAACATACTTCTTTAAGCTCTTTGTTAAGACGGCCAATGATCATCTTCTCAATGATCTCATCCGGCTTACCTGCATTCTTAGGATCATTCTTAGCCTGTGCAAGAAGTACCTGTTTCTCATGCTCTTTGTAATCTGCATCAACATCATCAGATGATACATACTTTGGATTCAAAGCTGCAATCTGCATTGCTACGTTCTTCAAGCACTCTTTTACAGCATCGCTATCGCTGTCTGTGTCGGCCACAACTAATACACCGATCTTACCACCAGCGTGGATATAAGAAACAACTAAACCATCTGTCGTAACTTTCTCAAAACGACGAATGTTCATGTTCTCGCCGATCTTAGCGATCATAGCTTTTAATTTCTCTTCTACAGTCTGTCCTGCCTCTGCTGCCCATGGCTCAGCCAAGAAAGCTTCAACATTTGCTGCAGATGTAACCTTAGCCTGTGCTGCAACTTCCTTAACATACTGCTGGAAAACCTCATTCTTTGCAACGAAATCTGTCTCAGAGTTTACCTCTACGATAGATGCGCTCTTGCCATCCTCAGATACGTCAACTGCAACCATACCCTCTGCTGCAATACGTCCGGATTTCTTAGCAGCCTTTGCCAAACCGTTCTCACGGAGCCATTCTACTGCTGCATCCATATCTCCATCCGTATTTGTCAGTGCCTTCTTACAATCCATCATGCCGGCACCGGTCATTTCTCTTAATTCTTTTACCTGTGAAGCTGTAATTGCCATTTCACTCGTCCTCCATTTTCCTGTTAAAGATTACTCTGCATCCTCTGCTGCTTCTGTGTCATCCATAGAAACACCCTGATTAGCCTCGATAACTGCATCAGCCATTGTAGATACGATCAACTTAACGGCTCTGATAGCATCATCGTTACCCGGAATTACATAATCAAGTTCTTCCGGATCACAGTTTGTATCAGCGATACCGATCAAAGGAATACCTAATGTATGTGCCTCCTGAACGCAGATTCTCTCCTTCTTAGGATCTACAATGAAGATAGCGTCCGGAATCTTCTTCATATCTTTGATTCCGCCAAGGTTCTTCTCAAGCTTATCCCACTCTTTCTTCAAGCCAATAACTTCCTTCTTAGGAAGAACATCAAAAGTACCATCCTCTGCCATTGTCTCGATTGCTTTCAATCTCTTGATACGAGTCTGGATCGTCTTGAAGTTAGTAAGCATACCACCTAACCATCTCTCGTTTACATAGAACATACCACAACGCTCTGCCTCTGCCTTGATAGAGTCCTGAGCCTGCTTCTTTGTTCCAACGAAAAGGATGTTACCACCGTTAGCAACGATATCTTTTACTGCATTGTATGCTGTATCAACCATACCTACAGACTTCTGTAAGTCGATGATGTAGATACCATTACGCTCTGTGTAGATGTACTCTGCCATTTTAGGGTTCCATCTTCTTGTCTGATGTCCGAAGTGAACACCTGCTTCCAGTAACTGTTTCATTGAAATAACGCTCATTTTGTTTACCTCCATTTGGTTTTTTTGCTTCCATGTACTTCCAAACGCGAGACCTTGAGCTGTCAGGCACCTTCGCGCAATCCGCACATGTGATTAATTGATTCTATTGCGTGCAAAAACACACTAGCATAGAATAACACAAAAGAATCCCCTATGCAAGGGGATTCTTTGATTTTTTTATTTTTCGTTGTTGGGTTACAATTGATGTGACACCTACCACTATACAAAAGTGGCTGAGTCCTATAGAATGTTAATCGCTAAACCACAATCTATTCCCCCTTCTGCCTGTGCATCATAGGATTGCTTCACAATTTCCATGATTTGCTCTAATTCATCCTGATGCTCCATAAACAATTCTACGTCACCATTTCCCCAGCGTCCTAAACCTGAAATATCCTTGCAGATACCGTTAGGATCATTAAGCTCTGAAAACTTCATATTAATCGAAATGCGCAATCTTTGTTTCTGGAATACAATATCAACAAAATTGGTATCTAGCTTATAAGCAACATACAACTTTTTATATTCCTTCTTCACCCTTGGAGATAATTTCATAATACGTTTATCCAAAGATTCAAACAGCATCCTTGTAAAGGCATTAACAGCATATGATTCTAAGGAATACTTCTGCACTGTTTTTTCTTCTGCTTGATATGGTGCTAGTTCTGTAGCTGTTAAAGCAGGATATGGCCAAATAACTTCTGCTTTCTTTGCTAATTCATTTGCTCTCTCTTGGATGTGTGTCTCATTCCATTCATTCTGCAAAACCACATATTTATTAATCCTAAGTGCGCTTTCTTTAAATCCACCTAGCATATCCATCTTATCCCAAAAAGGCCTGTCACTCATCTCGGAATTATATGCAGTCAAAGTAAGATTGCCAATTGTATGTAAATATTTTTTCTGGACCTCCTGCCACTCAGGGCCAAGATTAGTTTGCCACTCCAAAGAAAGGTTTTTGTTTTGCGGCATAATATGTTCAATGGTGTAATTTTCTATAGTAATTGGAGCCTTGTTTTCAAAGTTTTCCAATCGACTGAGAATATAATTTCTCGCACGCATATTATAAATATCACGGTTTACGAATGCACCTTCAAACTTATCGTTATCTGGAAATTCTTTATAAGTATCCTGCATTACAAAGAATGCCTTAACAGAATTCAGGTAATCGTCTGGTTTAATATAATTCTTCAACGTTGCAAATGTTTTATTCATCGAATTAGTCGGAATTTCGCAAACTGCACGTCTCAGAACATAGCTAATACAAAGTTCCAGAATTTCCTTCAACTCATCTGATGTTATTAGTCCTTCGGTACAGTCATGATGAATCTTCAGTAAGAACGGATAAGATACTTCCATTCTCAAATCAATAATATCTTCATATAACCTCCTTAAATCCGTGTCAGAATTCCGCTTAAATACAATATTAGTATAATATTTTGCATACTCCAGCAAATCTTGACAAAGTTCTCTAATACTTCCAAATTCGCAGTTCAAGTGATACAACTTGAACTCTTCATATACACGTCCCTGCTTTGGAATACGAGAAAACTTCATGGTCAAGTAATGGCGGAAGAAAGCATCCATTACATATCCTTGCGTTTCGTAAATAAACAGTTGTTCCATAGGCCGCCAAAGATGCTCATATACATAAGTTTGTTCAGATGGCGCAAGTCCCATCAAAACATAGTTACGAATCAAATCAGATTCTAAAAGTTCTTTACCCGTAGAGTTCAAGCTCTCAAAAATTGCCTGTGCATCATCTACGGTACGGTCTAACGTGATATTAACAATCTGTAATTTTCCAATTGATTCGTATACCTCTGCTGGCTGAATTTCTTTATCGGCTAGCTTCTTATCGAAAAAGTTATAATTTTCAATCAACCTTGATCGAGTACCTTCTGCAATTGGCTTTTTCTCAACAAGGCTTATAAGAATATCCCTATCTGTTTCGGTTAGCAGTAACTTATACCGTTCATCACCATTTTCATACTCATTTTTTAGAAGCATATTATCTATACGACGAGCATTAATTGTTGTGTCATTAGGATTCTTTATTGCATAATCGCGCAAAGCTAGGAGAAGAAGAGTTAACGTTGTCATTCGCTGCTGCCCATCAATAATCATATACTTCTGAACACCTGTTGGCATCGCTTGCTCAGCAATATTAACAATAGATCCAACAAAATGACCCGCTTTACCTTTTCTCTGCATCTCTACAATATCGTTCCAAAGTCGTTTACACTGATCAATATCCCAGCTGTAAAATCTCTGATAAACTGGAATTAAAAACTGCTTATTTCCATTTAATATCTCATAGATATTGCCTTTACGTGCATCCATGTCGCACCTCCATTACTTCTTTTCTCCGTAAGAAACTGTATTTTCTGCCACCTTGCTTAGTTCTATTTCAGACACATATTTATAGAGCTTTTCCTCTTTTCGTGGTTCCGCATTATCTGTCCAAAGCTCACACTGACTAATTACTGTACTTATTGCAAAAGCATAATCTTCCGGAGGATATTTATATTTCTTAAGGAGTCTTTTAACCATCTTACGCATCTGCGCTCTAGCTGTTTCTTTTTTCTGCCAATCGATGGTACGATTCTTACGAAGCATTTCTGTAAGTTCTCTTGTCAGAGCAATCAATTCATCATTCTTGTAAAAATCTTTGATATGCTCTGGTTTTGTAAGGGCATCATAGAATGCCAGCTCTTCTTGCGAAAGCCCCAGCTTCTGACCATTCTTGTAGAGATTTGCAATTTCCTCCGCAGTTTTCAACAGTTCTTTAATAACTTCTTCATTGGTGATTAATCCGTTATAATAAGAGTTCATCAATTGCGCTATCTTTTCTGAGAATTTTTGTGACTGCACCACATTTGTTCTCTTGTAAAGAGCCACCTGCTCAGCCATAAGTTTTTTCAAAATCTCAACAGCTATATTCTTTTCTTTCATTCTAGAGATTTCATCCAAGACTGCCGGATCAAACAAGCTAAAATTTTCACCACCACTCTTGCTGCTGTCAAATAAGCTGATGACGCCTTCACTCTGTACTGCCGCTTTCAAAAGTTCATTAATTTGATCGTTAATCTCGGTGAGCGACAGGCTCTTTCCACCGGTACCACCATAAGTAATCTTAATAATCGTAGATCGCAAAGCTTCTATATAAGCCGCTTCATGCCGTTCCTGCTCTGTTGTCATACTGGAACAAAGTGAATGCGACTGTTTCAAAAGCATAGCTTCCTTCAAGAACAAATCTTTTCTTTCTGGTACACTTGCATCGAGAATAAAGTTTACACCACCTGTAATGAGCTTAGCCATCGTAAGCGGAGAACCACCTACAAACCCGCTAAAATCAAAGCCATGCAACAAATCTTTGCAGACTTGTAGCTTTTCCTGAAACTTCGGATAGGCCATCTTTGCAATGTTCATGTCACCGTATTTAGACTGATCGCGCTTCGTATATTCTTTCATCGCCGCCTTTAGAGCTGACGCAATTCCAACATAGTCAACGATCAATCCACCTTCTTTATCCTTGAATACACGGTTAACACGAGCTATTGCCTGCATCAGGTTATAGCCATGCATTGGCTTATACACATACATAGTAGCCAAAGAAGGTACATCAAATCCGGTAAGCCACATATCTACAACAATGGCTATTTTCATCGGATCATTATTATCTTTAAATTTCCTCGCAAGCTCTTCCTTGTGCGCTTTGGTTCCGATAATCTCTTTCCAATCTTCCGGGTCATTGTTGCCGCCAGTCATAACCACACCCACTTTCTCTGTCCATGTAGGTCTGATTCTTAAAATACGGCGGTAAATTTTCATTGCAATCGGGCGAGAATACGCCACAATCATAGCTTTACCTGTCAGAAGATTTGCTCTGTATTTTTCGTAATGTTCAACAATATCATCACAAAGAGATTCAATCGTAGAATCCGCTCCCAGTACACTTTCCATCTGGCCAAGCATCTTTTTGCTCTTCTCGATCGTTTGCGCATCGGATTGTTGTTCCAAGACATCATAAGTGGAATCAATTAACGCCAGCGTATTCTCATCCAACTTTAGATGAACAACACGGCTTTCATAATAAACCGGACGAGTAGCGCCATCTTCCACTGCCTGTGTCATATCATAAACATCGATATAGTCACCAAACACTTCACGAGTATTTCTGTCCTTAGCTGAAATCGGTGTACCAGTAAAGCCAATAAATGTAGCATTCGGCAATGCATCATGAATAACACGGGCATTACCGATTACCGTATGTGCCTCCTTTTCACCATTTTCATTCTCTGACATAACGATTTTCTCATCAAAACCATACTGCCCACGATGTGCCTCGTCTGCCATAACAACAATATTTCTACGTTCCGATAAGGCTTTCTCTCCACGCTCAAACTTAAACATCGTAGTAAATATGATTCCATTCGCACTTCTGCCATCAAGAAGTGACTTCAAATGTTCCTTGCTCTCTGCCTGTACCGGTGTCTGACGCAAAAAATCTGCGCATTGTGAGAACTGTGTATAAAGCTGATCATCCAAATCAATACGGTCTGTCATAACTACAATGGTCGGGCTATCTAATGCATCTTGCAATAAATGTGCATAAAAAACCATAGATAATGACTTACCAGAGCCCTGTGTATGCCAAAACACACCACCCTTACCATCGGTCTTAGTTGCTACCTTTGCTTTCTCGATTGCTTTGCGAACTGCAAAATATTGATGGTATCCTGCTAATACTTTGAAACGGCTATTGCTAACGCCTGAGAAAAGAATAAAGTTCTTCAAAATATCAAGTAAACGTTCCTTTGGGAACATACCCTCATAAAAAGTTTCAAAGGACGCATACGCAGTATCTTCGTAATTACCATCTTTTGTTTTCCATTCCATAAAGCGATCCAATCCGGAAGTAAGCGTTCCAGCCTTATTCGTAGACAAATCACTAATTACACAGATTGCATTGTAATAAAAGATAGATGGAATATCCTGCATATAATTACGAATCTGATGGTATGCATTCTCCGCTCCCACTTCATCCTTCGCCGGACTCTTCAGCTCCATCAAAACAAGAGGCAATCCATTAATAAATAGAATAATATCCGGACGACGGTTATTTCCGTTTTCAAGGAATGTAAACTGATTTACCACATAAAAAGAATTATTCTTTGCATTTGCGTAATCAATCAAACGTACAATAGATGATTGCTCCTCGCCCTTCACAAAGAACTTAACCGTGATGCCATTTTGCAGATAATCCATAAATATCATATTCTTCTGCAACAAGCTTCCGGTATCGAAATTCTTCAATTTGGCCAATGCCTCATCAACGGCTTCTACAGGCAGACCACGGTTGATACGAACCAAACTATCTCTCAGAATAGAATCCAGAAGCGGACTGGTATAATCTCTATCAAAATCCGGAGCGTAGAGGTGGTCATAGCCCATGTTTTCAAACAATTCAATAATTGCCTGTTCATATGTATCCTCTGTAAATAAATTTGACATGTTCAACCTCCTGTACTTTGCGTTGTATTTTTATGGTAAACAATAATTTAGAGCAGCAAGCGAAAGCGCTCTATAAAAACTGGTTCTTTGATTTTAGTCCATTTTCATCTGACGGAAATCTTCCTGATGGTTGG